>Ga0123357_10001150_pt1 | contig 27531 bp, 14 predicted proteins | sample TergutEmb28metaG_FD_89873 | JGI IMG/M metagenome (GOLD analysis project Ga0123357, IMG submission 89873) | Embiratermes neotenicus P4 segment gut microbial communities from Petit-Saut dam, French Guiana - Emb289 P4 | ecosystem: Host-associated > Arthropoda: Insects > Digestive system > Gut ...
AGGAGGAGGAGGAGGAGGAGTATGATGATGCATGGCCTATAAGATTTGGAGGGATAGGCCTACTCGTTGTCGGTGGATGAGTGATGCTGTTTATGATGTTAACAGGTGGCTTTCAGAAGGAAAAGAGGGTGTTTACTGACGCTCTAGAACGGGAACAGATGGGGCAGAGAAGCGAAATAAGCGCAGACATTATCCGAAGGTAACCTCTCACCAACATAAAGGATCAGACTGCTTTTTGAGAAGTTGATATTCGATAGTCTGTTCAAGATATATCAAGTCTTTTTATGGAAGGCGAAACTTCCCTATAATCCGCACCAATTTTCCTGTTCGGAGCCAAATTAATTTCCCTCTTCCTTTGAATTTTATTTTAGTAATATTCTACCTGCGGATCGCGGTAGCACAGTGGTTAAGGTTCTGTGCTACAAATCGTAAGGTCGCTGGTTCGATCCCAGATGGTGCCATTGGAATTTTTCATTGACTTAAAATCCTTCCGATCGCACTATGGCCCTGGAGTCGACTCAGCCTCTAACAGAAATGAGTACCAGGAGCATTTTCTGGGGTAAAGGCGGCCGGTGCGTAAGGCTGACAACTTTACTACCATCCTGTGCAGTTTTCATAAAATCTGTGAACCTTAACTTCCTGGAACCCTCTGGGCCACTCCAGGCCTGTGACGGGACTGCTTTACCTTTTAATATCCTACCTAGTACGTCCCGGTCTCCAAAGCTATCATTTAACATCCAGGGTTCCCAATGAATTCGTGTCTGGCTTCTCCTGTACAAAGTCGCTCTTTTATTCATCTTTATCTCATTTAGTTGCATAATAATATTCGTAGATGGGTACATATAATAAAGTTCTTTCTGTGCAATTTTCTATAGCAGTGACAATTGTCAGTGGACAATTGTCTAATTACATACTGATACGGGAATTCTTTCTCATTTACGCAAGTTGAGCCACAAAGCTTACTCTAAGGCATTACTATCTGGGTAACCGTAGTAAGTTACCTCATAAGATTCGCAAAGGGAGCACAACGGTCCTATTTAATCCATTTCCTTTTGCCGAGAAATGTGCTGAGACAGTAGAAAGCAATGTGGGCAGTTGAGGGTGAAGCATTAAATACCCATTTATCTCCATCATTACCTTCTATTTCCCAAAATGAACCTTTAGAGCATTAATACAATGGAGAGCAGTCGAGCTGAACAGCCAAGTGCGATACCGGAGCACGAAACAAGAGCACAGAGAGAAGTACTCTGACAATGTCAACTGGAAATGGCTTAGTATTTAATCTGCGGTCCTGTCCACATCTCTTCATCTCCACTACTGCGTAGAATGACTTCCCCCACCCATTCACCCGTCTACCCCAATTTTGTTCTGAGTTAAGGTAATTAATTTCCTATACCAGCATAACAATAGGAAATTCGCAGAAGCATGAGCTGATGAGCATAACTAGCATAAAATAGAGGAAGGATGGACCTTGCTGTTTCTTTTCCTCAGAATGCCTCCATGCACGAGTTTTAAGGTTTTATTAGGGGTTATTCAGTTAAAGCACCAACATCCATAAAGAGCCATCACTTCTCGTTGAGAATATAAAACACTGTTTCATCTCATAATTATTTCATTTTTTCCATTTGTTTCTTTTTTCATTTGTTTGTTCTTTCTTTTCTCCTCCTTCTTTCACAGTTCGTCTTTCCTCTCCTTCATTTTGTTTCAACACAGATATATACCAGGTACTTAGGAACAGATTTAAAACATAACTGCTTTAGATAGCCATCATCATCTTCCTCCATGGATTAGGTCGTTTGAACTGTTCCGGCATCGACGCATTGCCATCGTTTCCTGGGGCGCCCACGGTGTCTCCTTCCTCGAGGTTTGTAGTTGAGTGCGTGTTTCGGGAGTCTGGTGTTGTCAGTCCTTTCAAGGTGGTTAAATAGTTTTTCCAATTTTTGTTAATTCAAGTGTGCTAACCAAATCGCGTCTAATAGAAACATGTTTGGAAATATCCGTACATAAGCACAAGTATGTGTAAGAAGGCGGTTCTGGTTGTTTTATTGTAACATTTGTGCTGTTAGTTGGAAGGACAGAACATACCTACAAATACATTTTATCGTATCCTGCTCCAGGGCAGAAAACCTAAACCAGACTTCTTTCATATGAAGCACGATTACTATCACACCGTGTCATTTTATTACATTCAATCAAATCACAATTAAGCAAACTGGCGAATGGCAGTTCTAATGCCATGAACTCTCAGTCATACAATTATGAAATTGCTTTGTTAGTTACCTAGCCTGTCAGTAAATGAGTCATATATTTTTACAATTGGCTACACAGTTTTCTCACTAAATGAATGTTTATTTAACAGGTTAGGTCCTAACAAACTGAGTTAATTAGTTCTTTGTTGAACTGATTGTGCACGAGGGTGTACTGATAAGTCCTTAGCCCAACCTAATTCCCAATGTCGTAGGACGGAATCGTTAGTCATTGGAAAGAAGGGTCTGTACATGTGCCGAATTGCAAGTCTTTTCTTGTTACAGAGATTGAAAGGAAACATGTCAGGCGACGCGCGCGATTTCAACAACATGGAGACGCGAGTTGGTCATCAAGTCCCACCCCCCCGTGCAAGGCAAGGCGCTGAAGGAAATTCACGCCAGTCTGAAAGAAACAATAGGGGAACATTCACCATCGTATGCCACCGTCAAACACTGGGTGGACCAATTTAAACGTGGTGATTTTTTCACCTATTATGCGTCTCGTCCTGGACGACCCAAAACAGTGACCACCCCGGAAATTATTGATCAAATTCACGAGCTAATCTTGGAAGAACGCCGGATTTCGGCTAAATCAATAGCTGAGCAACTGGGCATCTCACGTGAGTCGTTTGGGTCCATCATTCATGACAATTTGGACATGCGTAAGCTCTCCGCCAACTGGGTCCCAGAATGCCTGAAAGCGGATCAAAAACGTCAACGGTGCCAGTCGTCCGAGCAACTTTTGAAATTTTTTCGGCGCGATGCAAATGATTTCCTGACGCGATTGGTGACCATGGACGAAACCTGGTTACATCACTAAGACCCTAAGACAAAGCAGCAATCAATGGAGTGGCGGCATAGCGGCTCACCCTGCTCCAAAAGATTCTGGGTGCAAAAATCTGCTGGAAAAGTTCTCGCCTCGATTTTTTTGGGATCTAGACGGCATCTTCCTCATTGATTATCTTCCAAAGGGCCAAACTATCAACGCGCAGTATTACTCATCTCTGCTGGTGCAATTGAAGGACATTTTGGAGGAAAAACGCTGCGGAAAGGTCGGCAAAGGGGCCTTATTCTTGCACGACAATGTCCTGGCTCACCGGGCACTTGCAACCCAGAAGAAATTGGCCTACCTGGGCTTCCAATGTCTTGATCACCCACTCTATTCTCCGTATCTGGCCCCGTCGGACTACCACCTGTTCCCTGGACTGAAAAAACAATTGAAAGATCGCCATTTTTCGTCCGACGCTGAGGTCATTGTTGCTGCGGACACCTGGTTGTAAGTACAAATTTCTAATTTTTTTTGAGTGATTTACAAAAGTTAGAGCAAGGGGGTAAGATGTTTATTGAGCTTTGTGGGGAGTATGTTGAATAACTCCCGAGTTTGGTCGCTGTAGCTTGTTTCCTTCCTGGTCAGGCTAAGGACTTATCAGCACCCCTCGTATAAGACAAGATCCCTTTGTGTCTATGGCCCTCTGGTTTATTTTTCTCTCTCAACCATAATAATTGATGCTAACTGCAGTAGTATCAAACACAGAATAATTCATTTTGCGATGGTTGTAACGTATGACAGTTGTTCTCTGTTACGAAGATAGACACCTGACCAGATGATCAATATTGTTCATATAAATAATCTGTGGTTATTTTGAGAAGTATAAGAAACACAAAAATACCTTGTATATGTAAACAACAATCTTTATTTATCTGAGAGTAAATGTCACATATATTTACCACTGGGCTTTAACAGGTAAATTACTATCTAATTCTATGTCGCATATTAGATGGATTCTGTACGCGTTCTGACTGGATGAACTTCCATTAAGTCAATTAATTTATTTAATCAAATTAATCGAGCAAGAGAAAACAACTCATTGAAACAGTACACAGCTTGAAGAGTAAATTATTGATTAGCGGTTCTGAGATGTCACATTTTCAATGAATCAAAACAGGTCAGCAGTGTTACAGCAACAGACCGCAACATCACCTCGTCATTGGCCAGTTGATTCTCATTCGTATCTGGAAAGCCGAGTTCTTTAATTTGTCTTGATATTACAAGAGCAATTGTTACTAAATTAAAATTCTTATTCGCAGTGAGACCTTCCGATCAAATTTATATTAAAATGGTAATTAGTGAGAATGTTGGTCCCGTTCCCTCCAGGCTGTGTCTTGCCTTTTTGCTGTAATTTACTTGGCACGCATCCAGTCAGTTACATTTACATAAATATACACCTGTGGTGTATTATGATCCAGAAAACAGAATTGCCTTTAAGTTGCAGTTTTTTCCGTAAGGGTTTTAAATTGATCAGCTTGACAAGAAATTCACGGATTTTTTTTATATAAACTGTAAATACATTACCGACAACAAAATTCGCCAATGGGCCATAATCTGATCAAAACCAATCGAATTAATGACCTCACATCCTGTTTTAAGAACTATTTTAATATTACTCTAAATTGAAATGGGAATAAGACGGAAATTCTGATATTAATACCGAACAGCACGTGCTAAGATTTCCTTAGTGAACTCCTGCTGACTAAATCTTTCTATGCACATCCAAAATCTTCATGAATGCTGTAAGGTGAGGTAAATTCAGTCAAAAACACAACTATGAATATATGGCTTAATGATGGTGTTTGTTAGCAATACATGTTTCGACCTGTAGCGGCCACCGTCAGGTTTTGCTATAATTCTCGCAAATTGCATCCATTTTAATATAACTTCCTAATATTTAGTAAAGGGTAGGAGTTGTTAAACCTTTTTCCCTTACCCGCTCCCCTTACGTCCTTGATCACTTTTACTAAAATCTCTCTAATCGCTATGTTCTGAAGCAGTCTGTTACAGAAATGTAAAAGAACACAAATACATAATCAAATTTGGTTTGCTTGTTCAGTGTAATCTAACAAACGAGATAAGTCAGAGTTCGCGTTTTAGCTCAAGATGACCAAAAATCTTCGTTAATGTGGTCGGTACGGGCAGCAGAAGTGTCGGACGACAAATAAAGACCTAAAAAATTATAGTGGATTTCATGTCATTACTTAAATTGACACATGGGCGCAATCCATGAATTAAGAGCGAAAGAGTGCAAAAAGTGTGCGAAGCTGTGCTAAATGACCACCGCGCACTCGACATGAGGTTCTGCACTACCCCCGATCGCAGATTAACCTCTCGTGTGCTTTGCGTTTAAGCGAAGATTTTACATTGTAGGCCTTTTAGTATAGTTTAAAATCCACAGGCGTGTCAAATTCACATCTTCAGTGCTTTTGGTTGCGCTAGAGGCTTTTTAGGCGCCACATTAGAGCTGCTACAGTAGTCTCATTTCCATATTGCATAAAGATTGGAGGAAAACAAACAGTTCCGCTGGGGAAGCTCGGGAACTAATGATCGCTCGTCTTGTGCGAGTTTGTGGTCTGCTGGTGCTTGTAGGCTACCGGTGTTCACTATTTACGAGTAGGATCCATTGTGCTCCGAAACTTAACGCAGCTTCCACACGTGAGGTAGAGGGTTAGAGACGGCACGTTTTTTAATCCCTAACATATGTCGGCCTTCCCAATGTTAAACGCAACTACCTTATTAAATAAGCACCTAATTATACTAAAGAAATTAGTGCGTTACTTTCTACTTAAATAATATATAAACTATCTCTATATTATTTTTCCACTCTAATCACTTTAAAATCCCTAGGCGTAGATGGGTGGATAATATTATGATGGATCTCCAGGAGGTGGGATATGGGTATATGGACTGGATTGGGCTGGCCTAGGATAGAGACAGGTGGCCGACGCTTGTGAGTGCGGTAATGAACCTACGGGTTCCGTGAAATGCGGGGAATTTCTTGACTAGCTGCAAACCAGTTAGCTTCTCAAGAAGGACTCTGCACCATGGAGTAAGTAAGTAAATAAGTAAGTAAGTAAGTAAGTGATCACTTTATAATCAAGTTACGAAATAATTGACTAATTCGTAGTTTCAATGGAAAGTTCACCATCCTGCTGTATAATTAATAGGTAAACCTAAGATTTTTGCCAGTAAATAAGGTACTTCTGATCATAATAACGAGGTAGCAAATGTGATGACTATACTATTAACAAACGAATTACCTAGGTCCAAAAACCAGGTCACTAAATAATATATTATCTAATTCAAAGGAAAGTATTTTATAGTGACTGTAGAAGTGTTACATCTGATAAGGTATGTCCTCCTCTCGTCTTTTCATTCGACAGATCTTCATAGCAGTAAAAGCATCTAACGCCACCCGAGAGTGAGAAAGTTCGACTATAGGCATGTGCGAAAGAACCAGTAGCCATAAGCATTAGGCCCACACCGCCAGTTTCCGAGGGGATTCCCCAACGAAGAACTTTAGGCTTTTCTTGTACCTGTCACTCTCAGGTACTACATCCTTCCTAATTTAGATCACTGTACTTCCCACGGCACTTCATCTTCCAATGCTGCATTTACTTTCTTGTCCAGGATACGAAAGCATGTCTCGCAAAACGAAGACACTTTAATGAACGATACCGTTACAAGGTTAAGAGAAAGTTCCTATCTACTTTTCATTTAATAAACCCTAATACCTGTGTATTACTTCCAAAATGTAAAAATTTCAAAATATATGCCTGTAAATCTTTAGTTCTGCTTGTTTTTGTGTTACGCTTTGTCTCTTCCTGGACATTAAGACGCTGATGAAAAATATTTGGACCAAAGAAAGAATGAAGAATACTGAGAAAAGTATATAGAGAGGGCTTTAATTAAAATTCTTTCCTAATAATAATAATAATAATAATAATAATATATTATAACAATTTATTATTATTAACGACAGGTAGCAGTAATGGGTATGTACATCAGATTACTTTATAATATATTCTATATTTTATAACAGTTATTGCATTTTCCGACACAACTAGTTTTATCCTACATTTTATTAAACACTGTAATTTAATTTTTTACTTACCAATGCTAATAAGGTTTTAAAAGTCATCCAAGTTGAATAACATGTAACTTAAGCGTTTATTAGTAATTTTATCTATTGCAATCTCATTTATGCCAAATACTGTAGATAGAGTATTATGAGCTCCTGATGATGGGTGGAGATACCTCCCGAAACATGTAGAGCAGTGGCAGACATAAATAAAATGTACATTGTTGCATCTTGTTGGACAATTATTGACACAATTGCATTCTGTTGTCTAAAACGTCCAGATAAGCTCTGGGGTTCAACCAGCTTCCTATTCTATGGGTACCGGGGTTCTTTCCCGGGCGTAAAGCTGTCGGGACTTAAATTTAACAACTCACCCCCTCTATTGCCAAGGTTAAGAATGAATGGAACTATATCTCTACATCTCCCAAAGCCTTTATGGTGTAGACAGGGAAGATGTTATCTTGCTGTTTACATTTTCATAGTGAAAGTAAAAACCACAGAGCCATTTGGAATGAGCTTTGTTAAAACAAGCACAAATCACATACCCATGGAATACATTATAGTTACATTTCTGTGAACACTGTTCGTTTTGCCTTCTTACAATGCTCCTGCGAATGGATCTTAATACTCTGTGGTGCTAAAGAGTTCAGCGGCCAATTCCGAACCGGTCGAGAGCCATTATTTACACTCCTCAGATTTCAAGTAATGCCACCTCGTGGTGTTTTCTTTAATTTGAATTCAAACATAACCATTGAATCTTTTCTACACTCTATGCCACGGATTACAGGTGTTGAAGAAAGACATAACTTTTCGAAAGCGTTCAAAACTTCACAGATGTTACTGTTTTGAGCCCCTCTTTTATCAGGCGGTTATAATGTTTGAGGAGGTACACTTGCCACTGGCCCTCTGAAGACAAAGAGAGTCTACATCACATTCACTTCTTAAGTCACAGAGATGCTTGAGACAACGTGCTTTGTTCTATAGGTTAAGAGACCTCTTTACCGACAGTTCGCGACAAAACAGATGTATTTTGTGCTACTAAAGACTCCACGGGCAACACAGTGAATGGCAGACGGTCAAGGGATGCTCACAACTGACCGACACGTAATGTCTCTGAGCAGCTTTGAGCTTCGATCAAATTGCTTGAATTTATTTAAGGGCGTAACTGTGGACATATCTGTAGTGGAAAGTGATTGTCGTTCTGTATGATAAGATTTCTACGAAACGGAACAATCGATACCCCTAATAATGCGTTTTATTGGTATTGTTGCTTCCGGTCTGGTATCGGGGAGTCATTACAATGGAGGTGGTGCGAGTGACATTAACGCTTTAAAGCCTACCAATTCTACTTGACATTCAGTTCGCACCTCACAGAGAAAACCCCGTGCTTGAAGTAAAATTCACAGTCTGTTACCATAGTACATGTGAAAGGCTGTTTATTGTTGGATAGTGAATAATTAAATAACATGAAACAAGTGTGGAGTTTTCGGTGTTATACCTGATGGTGCATGTAGTACCCACAGGTCTATAAAATATTTTTTTTACGGAAAATCATTTACATAGGCCGACTTAGAGTATTTATATTTTATTTTACATAAGGATCCACGGGCCAGTCAAACCCACTTTTTGTTCACGAAAGTTTTCCCAGTTTATAAAGTTTTTGAGGTTATGTTTTTCAATGTCCAGAATTGTAGTGTGCGATTGAAATAGAAAACAACTCAAAAGTGGTGGGAATTAATTTTTCATACTATGTGTGGTGGCATGTGTAGTAACCACTGGTATTTAAAGGGATTTACGAATATCTATATAACTTAAGAATTAATTTGATTAGTTTCAAGCTCTCTCTATATATTTTTCTTTTTGGTGAAATTCGTTACGCCCTATAGGGCATCCAACAAGATGCTGTTTGGTTAAATTCAACGATGGGCCGACCGTAATCGTAGGCAAAGACGACACTAAAATCGCGTTTTGTTCAGTAAGACCAAATGACTTCTGCAAATTACTATACATGTTACACATCTGTTACACGTAGGCTTCTGTTATGTTTCTGCCTAACACCTATTTTTCTCAGCATGTGCTCCAACGGTAAATAAACTTCTTGATATAACACAGTATTTCATTTCGGATAAGTTTCTGCCCATTTCTTCCTTAACTTTTCCATTCCTGACAGTCACTTCAAACGTGGTTGCCTGAGAAGTTTTTCTGTGTGTTAATATGGATTCGATCCGGCCCTTAACCTCTACAAACTTCACAGTCGAAGGAAACCCGAAAGCTCACAATTATCATTATTTCTCCATCCTTCGAAACACTCCAGCCATCCATGAATTACTTTGACTCATACACAGTGAATACCGTCGTATTCTGTCACACAACATCCAATCATGGATTGCTCTTTCTGTCCGTACGTCGCATCAATGAAACAACCACGTCAGCCATCTCATATTGCAACTATTTAAGAAATAAGAAACAAACTAAAAAAATCGTGGTAAAATCACTGCAAATTATGCAGATTGGGCTGCTGTGTGTAAGTTGACTAAAATCTGAATTTTTTTTACGTTTTGCTGACCGTGCATCTCAGTATATTTATCTCAGTAATTAACCAACTTGATGCACGAAATGTTCGTTTTACAATAAGTTTATTTCATGCCTCTACATGTTTCGAGCACATGTGCTCATCATCAGGAGGTCAAAATTGCATTACACAGCCTCTGGTATCATCACACCTACAGGTGGCCGTCTCGTGCGCTAGGTTAATTCAGGTACGACAATTTCGCACCCGTCAATGAAGTTATGAAAACATTAATAATTGTTATTAGCTTAAAATTTGAAAGTATGCAGTCATGGGCTATTTCAATGTAATGGGAAGACTGAGAGAAACCACGGAAAACATAGGTCAAAATATTATGTAAAATGGCTGGAATTCGAATGCTAGAACGCCGCATTTACACCTACCTATCTCTAGCAGACTAATGACGTATGTAATGACAGTATCACAGCAGGGGAGAGTACTGCTTATGGGAACACAGTAAACAAACGAAAAACTTAAGTCAGATTAGGCGATGTCCTGGTCGAAATTCTAAATCGGAAGCTACTACTTTTGTAGCAGGACGTGTCTGTCCACGGTAATTTCAGAATAATTAAGGATATTAGTTTTTATAGCTTGAACTTGAGATACAAAGAGCTTTCATATCACTGATAAGGATTCTTTCCCTTACTGACAAGAGTGACTGTGTACGTGAGGCTGCGTGTTCAATATCCGAAACTACATAATAGATTTCTATAAAATCTGGTACCTACTGGATGTATAATCTTAAACTTCTTTTTGTTGTTAACTGCTAGGCATTTCGACCTCTTCGGCATTTCTTTAACAGTTTAAATCTTCGCCGTCTCTGTCTGGTATGCATATTCGTGTTTCGGTGTTTAGCTAGTTTTATGTTGTAGCTTTTCGACTTACACTGCACGTGTTCTCAGAACATCGTCAATACGCGATGCGTCGGTTTCCCGATATCCGAAGTTGCTCGTCATACTCAAAAACCAAATACGTTCTGTGCTTATACTTCTGAGGTAAAGGTAAAGTGATCCCGTTACAGGCCCGGTGTGGCCCAGAAGGTGGGTGGAGGCATAGCTTTACTCTTCCATGACCACGGCACTAGAAGGGGGTGAGTGGTCAGCAGCACGCCCCGGCCGCACTTTACCCCCCGGAAAGACCCAGTGCCCATTTTACAGGAGGATGGGTGGGCCCCAAGGTCGGTCTGGACGGGCGGAAAATCTCCCCCCTCCCCACTGGGATTCAATCCCGGACCGTCCAGCCCGTAGTCAGTCGCTATACCGACTGAGCTACCGGGCCCACATACTTCTGAGATACCTACTTCAAATCACAGCAACCAGCAACGTTTTCTCATACTTTTACTGCCTTCTGTGGTACGTATCTCTAAGTCACTTAAAGAGATCATCTGTAAACAAGCTACGACCACTTCATTATAAATCATTATCTGCTCACCACTCGAGATCATTATTCCAATTAATCTTAGTAATTAACCAACTTAATGCGCGTTATCTTGTTTTATAATAAGTTTATTATATGCCTCTACATGTTTCGAGCACTATGTGCTCATCATCAGGAGTTCAAAATCGTATTATACGGCATCAAAATTATATTATACAGCATCAAAATTGTATTATACAGCATCAAAAATTGTATTATACAGCATCTGGTATCATCACACCTACAGATGCTGCATAATACAGTTTTGAACTCCTTATGATGAGCACATACTGATCGAAACATGTAGAGGCATATAATAAACTTATTATAAAACAAGATTTTGTGCATTAAGTTGGTTAATTACTAAGATTATACTGAGATGCACGGTCAGCAAAACATAAAATTTATTCCGACTGTTTCTGCACCACAACAATTTTTCACTAACCGCAACTCGTGAAATAAAACAAGAGTTGTCTAATGCGAATGAACCATCCTGCTTGGTCATGAAAGTAATGAAGATAAACGAAATGCATAATACAGGAAAGTGCATAAAGAAGTTAAAGTTCGCGCTAAAGTCTTGATGGCGGAACTTAATTCGCTTCTTCGTGATAAGAATCCAGGTCAGCGTATTCCTTAATAATGGCAGAAGAGATGTTGACTGGAGCTCAGATTTAGTTTTTGTGGGGCGGAAAATTCACGACGCGGTTTTCTCCTACCCTTTCAGCACACCAAAACGGAATCTCCAATTTCGTTTAACTTAATGTAACGTCTCTCACAATTTTACAGCAACTCATTTGGAAACTTCAGCTTCTTCGGAATACCTCAGCCTTACAACTCAAATTGAAGTTCAATGGAAAAGGACTGCTTTCCACGCTGCGATCTAAACTAGTGCCCGCATTGTTTTAATTCCACAGTGACTGTAGGCCTAAGTATTAAAGACTGAGTTTGAAAATATTACCTCTAAAGCAATGTGTTTTTCGGTAAATCGTAAAAGAAAATTGCATGAATTTACGTTAACATAATACTTGCCATATTAATGCCTAGCTTCGCGAAACTCACGCTTACAAGCATCATGTGCAGACCTCTTGAAAGAATTTCACCAAAATGAGCTAGCAGTGTGGAAGGTAGGGATCGAAATCTATGTACATCTTTGAAGTCAAATAGGCCTTGGGGTTTTTATTGTTGTACCGTGCATTTGGATATCTATAAAGTCCATACACCAACAAATGCACCCTTTATTAAACTTGAAAAAGTTTTAAAATTTGCATTAAAAATCACTTTGACTCCTACGTGTTTCGGTCTACTACTATCATCAGGGAGTCTTCACTAGAGCCTAGCTAAAGTTATATTTAGGTTAAGACTCGGTAAAGAACTACGTTGTTATATAGTAGGCGATGGTGTGGCAGCATGCTTGGGGTCTTCATCTAAAGTAGCCGTTATTCTTGCCAGATTTAATGAGACATGAATTTTCTCAACATATTTTCGAAAAATCCTAAAATATCGAAATATGAAAATCCGCCAAGTGGGATCCAAGTTGGTACATGCGGACAGACGAAAGGACGGACGGACAGACATAATAAAACTAATCATCTCTTCGAAATCTTCGAAAGCATAAAAAAGGAGTCGCTGAACAAGGCCTTTGTTGTCTTGTATCATGCAGCTGTTGCTGCCTGTGCAATGTAAGTGATGTTCAGCAATATGGAACACTCTTGCCGTCTGGTAACTTTACTGAAAACATCTGTAGTGCTCACAGAGCACAAAAATAGGGTGAAACCTCCCTAGACCTCCTAGTTCACCGAAGCGCTACGTGACTTTGAGGAAAGTTCGTTACCTGATCCCCGAATAAGGGTTGCTGTTTACAAATAATTAATATATTCCCCGGTCTTTCTCTAGTTCTCAGGACTGCAGCTACTGGGCCTGTCACGTAACGTTGCGATGGTCTACATACTCTCTCAGAATTCTGTTACTATGTTGCACTCAACCGACCCTCGGAGGATTCATGCAGTGTAAACATGTAAACAACTACAGAAGTATTCCCCACGCCCTCTTTCACAGGCGTTCTTGCGAGCAGTGTTGGATAACGCTACCTTGTTCTAGGGAGTGATGTATAGACAAAGTATTGAAGGAAGATCCTGCGCATTTATACTTCAACGAAAAGGGAGTCAGAAATATTAGGTTACTAGGGTGCACTTTTATACAAAACAACAAAGACTTCTCCAAAATATACGGCATAATTTTACTACACAACTCCCCCTATCTACTTACAATAGAACTACATATGTACAACTATACATGGTAAATAATATAACCATGAAATTTCACTAACACATTCTAAAAACAGTTTACTCCACTCCAATTCCAGGTACCTAATTTTTCTCCTATGATTGACTATAAACCGTGAAACACAAAATTTAGAAAAGAACAAAATCTGCCTTCCTCATTAAAGGTTATTACCCCGCTACCCCACATTCTACTGTCTGTATCTCAGTCTAGCTTACAATTCGTAGCAAGAAAGGATGGGGACAATGGCTTATGGCATTCTGGTCCCATTCCCGTTCCTCTCACTGATACACGTCAGTCCCATATCTCCACTCGCCGTGTGTGCAAAGACAGCCAACAATCTCATCAGGATGTTCTTGTTCGGGACAATGTGCTGGGTGAGTGAATCCTTGCAGCCACCGTGCAAAGTTACACGCCTAATCTAAACCAGGTTAACTGAATAAATGAATATGCATGATTTTCCACAAACCAGTCCATTACATTTTCACTTTCTGTAATACAAAACCTTTAATTCTCTCCCGTTTACTTCCGTCTTGTCTACCAGGCGGCGATGTAACGAGCACACCAAATTTATACATGTGCGAGATTTGAGGTTTTCATGTCATCGGTGCTGGATGCTGAACCATTCTGGTGAGTTAGGCTTTGCGGAATGATAAACAGTGGTGTTTCTGAGGGGCGAATAAGTTTATCTTCAGGGAAGAAGAAAAATGTCTTGGGTTGCCTGATCCTAAAAAGAAGACACTACGGTTCCTCATAAGGATGGTAAATATTTAGCAGCTGACAACAACATAACATCCCAGAATATTTGAATATTCATCAGTCTGTGCCTACCTAGGTGTAATCACTATGCAAACTGAAGGTGAAATATTTGGTACTTACAAGACGGCTTCTCAGATACGCCACGTCCCTTGTCACTTTCCCTTATCTCTAGAGCGTGAATCTGAAGTGCTCTGTATTCCAGCGCAACAAAACTCATTTTATGGATAAGAAGTAAAATTTCCATTTTTATGTGCATTATTTTTAAGTATATATATACACTTAATAAATAAATAAATATATATATACTAGAGTGTTGTCTTAACTACAAGGAACGAGAAAGCGTCTATTTAAAAGGTTTTACACTAGCGTATCCATCAAAAAACCTACAATGAAACATTTGTTATCCTCTATCTTAGCAAAGATTCTAAAACAGATCTTTAGGCTTTCCTCGAGCGTTGGGACCTGTTGGAAAGAGACCTTACCATATCCACATAAATATGATGGTTTGGGGTTTTTCCGAACGTGACTTAACATGCCTAAACGGACTTCTCTCAGCTGTAATAAGAGTTGCGAAACATGTACTTAGAGGTCAAAGAGGTTGATCTTAACTCAAAACAATCTAATTTCCCAATTTTACGTGACAAAACATTGCTTCATATTTATAACTGTTTTATAAAATACGTGATCGAAAGGTTTGGATAAAATGTTTAAAAACTCATATTATGGAACTGTAAACTTTTGAAATTACAAGGAACGGATGTAGTAAGTGCATGTAATTAAATATCTGCAAGTGATGACGTCACTGACTCTACGTGAATCTGTAAATACGAACATTACCAGCGAGAGTACAGATACCACGGAGATTCTGACCTAATTATGTGCCTTCGACCTGCTGCAATATGCACACTGGAAACTGGAAACATGGAAACTCTCTCTCACGTCTATCCTATATGTATAAGGAAACAACGAAAGACTGATTTCGCACAAATGGCAAAGACCATACTTATTATATTTCTTCTCTCAAGACAAGTAGATATCTTGGATTGTTAAACGTGTGAAATTGTTCAAAACTTAGGTAGTTTAAGCCGTGTGATATCTGTAATTTGCTGATGTGCGCGTTGGTGTTGTATTTCAAATAACAATTTACACAATTAGGTCTAATCATGGTTTAACCCTTTAAACCCCGAATTAAATCCCATCTGCAATTTGCTGGCATTATTAGGAGCTCACCATATTCTCCACGTTAGCAGGATAAGGGTTAAAATAAACAATTTCAAAATTACTACAGCAAACAAAGCCACGTTCATTCACACTTATGAGAATACAAAATGGATATTAAGTACTGAAGTGGACAAGACGGTTTACTGCAAACTGCAGTGAGTGTGTGTATTTAGGTAGCTACATGTAACAAAATCTTGTCACAGCCAGAGGTCTTCGAACACAGCTTGAATGTAGGTTCTCAGAGACATGAAAAAGAAGCTTCAATCGTTTGAAACTTAAAGATCTTCCAACTAATATATAAACACTGAGGCTTAGGAGAAAACAAAAACATTTTTAAAACACTTTACCTTCCAAACATAGTTTATCTCAGTAATTAACCAACTTGATGCACAAACTTTTTGTTTTACAATAAGTTTATTTCATGCCTCTACATGTTTCGAGCGCATGTGCTCGAAACATGTAGAGGCATGAAATAAACTTATGGTAAAACAAGAATTTTGTGCATTAGGTTGGTTAATTACTGTGATAAATATACTGAGATGCACGGTCAGCAAAACGTCAAAAAAAATTCCAAACATAGGTCCACATCGATCCTCCAATATTTTATTAAACCTTAATGAATGCAAACAACTGACAAGTATTGGAAGCAAAAAATAGCTTGTGGCGGAACGGTCATGGGTAAACACGAAATGTAACTATTGATGGATTATGTATGAATTTTAAAACGCTTTTACGTTTGTTGTGTACTAGGATTTGATAGCCAATAATACCCATAATTTGGAAATAAAGAGGAAATATAACAATGAAACTTAAGAAGCATAGGAAAACGGACGAAGAAGTACGCTACTCTACTTTCTCTCAGAAAATACAAGATATGTAGGTGCTAACGATAACAATCTTTTGGTACATAATATTTTAATGTGGTAAAACTTGATACATTTGAGGTGTCCAGGTAATACAGATGGAAAGAATTTCTGAATTTTTATTTCTTCTGTACACGAAGCAAAATGTAATTTTTGGCCCCACAACTCACTCTTTGATTCTTCGTCTATCAGAAATATAATCTACCATCTAAACTATCGCACGAACACACGCAGTCGCTTACTCGCCCACTGCCTTTATTTTAAAGAAAAAGTAGCGAAGGTTTATATTTCAGTGGAAGGTTCTTTAACACTGGTGTAATAAAAGCTTACTTAATTATATAGAAAATTTCTTGAATACACATTCAATGCTTTATTTCACAGCAAGAAGTAATAGTAGCATTTTGCGTCCGAGAACTGATATTTATCTCAGTATATTTACGAAAAATTTGTAAAATGGAAGTGATATCCTAATTTATCGAGAAGTGCAAACAGGTCATTACATGTGTAGTCTTTAACTTATTATCCCTACTGAATTATTAGGACAAAAAAGCTTTCGCGTTGTATTTTTCTTAGAACTTATTTTCCAAGCTAAATGCAGCAGGGAAAGAGGTGAAAACTGACGAGTACGTGTTTCGTTACGCGCATATTTTCTCCTTTATTGTAAACGAATCAGCCAACACAGCGGAGAGTTCTCTGTTCTCGCACGAATCATCTGTCCCCAGGGGAGAGGAATTGGACTGACTGTCAGCTTTGTGCATTTATTCAGTGTGATAACCGGGTTTCAACTGGCGGCTGCCCGCATCATCAGTCAGCACTGAAACAAAACACACTCCCGCTGCGTGGCGTCAGATTAACTTGTCCTATTCCGAAGTTGCCGCGATTTGTTCCCAACTTCTACATCCACTAAATTCCATGGCTTTAGAGGAAGGTATGTCGCTAATTCAAGCTTTTTGTATTACATTTTATATTTCACTCAGCAAATTACGTAGACTGTAACGTAGTTTAATTTTCTGGTTTCCGTTAGGAATATTTATGTCAATTTGTACTTTGTTTATGAAACTATACGCTTTACATATACATTTCTATAAACATACGTTGGTGTATTTTTTGGTAGTCAGGCTTGTTTATTAGTTTACATTCCTAATTTTGTTATTATTTCGCAATAATCTTCCAGAAAACTTGAATCTTCATCAACACCACGGTAAAGAATTCATACTTGCATTATACATAAACAACACATCGGAGTGGGAAAGTAATAAACTATGTACTGTGGAAGGAAAGAGGTAAAATGATATCGGAGAATGGGAGCATAGAAAATGCAAGGAAAAGAGGGCAATTTAAAAAGGAAGGCTTCTTCTTTGCCTGGGAAACGAAAGTGTGGTGTACACTTTGTTACAAAACATAAAAACCCTATAATTGAAGACGAGATTTACTGGCGAAGAAGTGACTAGTAGAAAATGAGCAATTAGCACAAGCGAAGTTGTAAATCGTACAAACAAAATTATCTTAGAGACAGACTGAAATATGTAGAAGAGAGTGGAAAAAGAGAAAAACTTAAAATTTAGAGGGGGAGTAGGCAAACGCAACATTACTGAATTTTAATTCAGAATAAGATTACGGGAAAATAAAAAAATGAGTGTCTTGAGGGTGAAATATTTAAGCACCATACAAAGTAAAGCTGCTGTCTTTACACTGCTGAGAGCTGTATTTCAAACTTTGTAGAATTTTTGACAACAGCGGGTTGTCTAACTTAATTGTTGAAAATACCACCTTACTAAAACTTTACTTATTTCACTAAACGTATGTCCAAACTTTGGGTTGCAGTATGTAAACTGATTCTTGTAAAATAATTAAACATTTCCATGACGTTATAAAAGATGTTTATTTTCGTCTGTTGACAAAACTGGGATGCTAATGACGATCAAAATAAAATGTTTATTTGAATATTACGGTCCACCATGTTATAACACCGTAGAGGCATGTTAGTGCAGTATTCAGAAGACTATAATCTTTACCAGAACCGCCAAGTATAATTTATTTAAACTTTACCCACATTTTATCAGTTTTAAGGCAGATATCTTCCAGACGGAACAAGAGATAAAATAATAATTAATCGATAGTTCCTGGGGATTATATCCACATTATTGCCAGACTATATTAACGTTAACATCGTATAGCGTTTTTCCGAAATCTAAACATTAGTAACTTTTTTCCAGTTTTCTTCGAATCTGCGAGAATACCTCAAGTGAATTTAGCAGCACTAACACAAGCAATAAATTAACTCCATGTAAAGAAATCAAATACCAAACAGATAAATAACTTCAGTAAGAAGAACGTTAATCGTTATGTTTATAACTAATAAACGTGTCAAGAATTTCTCTACACTTCTTTCACCCAAAAAGTTACCACCATTTAAGAATATACTGTCACTTGGGCTTATCCTGAGTCAGCTGCATATTCTGTCCCAAATGTCGCAGCCTAATCCTTTAATCTGATTTAATACTTTCTCTTCTGTGTCTCCAAAACTGTCTCTTACATTAAGATTTCCGGCGAACATCTTCTTTGAATTATCCATGTCTCTACACGCAAAAACCTTCTATCTCATTGTCCTAATTCAAAAACAATAATGATATTAGGCACAGAAGTAAGTATAGAGTTGGATGCATTTTTTCAAATCCCTGTCACATGTTCTTGGGTATTTAACTTACTGTACAAAATTTCATTTCCGAACCTTCGGAATTCAAAGAAGTCGACAAAACGTGACACGGCAAGATTTACGGTAAATATTGTTAATGCATTTTAAATTTTTTCGGCATCGGTCTTTATAAAAATTAACAATTTCTAATTTAATATTACTCCTTTTAGAGAGGTTTTAGTGCTTGTACTTGACATTGTAAAGTTTTAGTGTTATATGATAATGCATAAGCAATGGAATAGTCAAGGACGGCTTGATGTTACAAGAATGCTCGTATAATTTCAAAATTCCGTATACACATTTTATTACGTTGTACAAATTGTATTTCGCATATACTTCTGCGTCAGGACCCCTGACACTTGCAGTGCATTGCCTTCAGTGTGAAAACTTAGGTTCTATTTGTAATTAGTGAATATTAAGACCACAACGCTAAAAAACAGTTTTGGAGAACACATACCTTCCAGACTACATTTTTGGGGTACAATTTCCATTATTTCGCCGAGCCTACACAGACGAATGATGTAGTGTTCGTTTCAAATAAGTTGCTGAAAACCCCCCCCCCCCCCGGCCCCCTTATACTTACGTAAATATATGACGAATTCGTGCGTCAATGTAAATAACAAAATAAAAGACATTTCCAGTTGACCTGGCTGATATTCTTACAGTCATTACTCCGTACATAGGTAAACCACTTATTGATTATTAGGGCATTTGGAGATGTTGTTTCAACTGATTAAATTGTGTGGTTTCTACCATCAGGAAAAGTGATCTTCAAGGATGGTGTATTTAGGGATTTGAATATAAAAGTTAATTATCCCTTTCTTGACTCCTCTTTGAATGAAAAGAGAACAAGACAGACAGGCAATGTTGGTGCAACGTAATATTGTGGTAGTTTCGCATAATGTCTACAACTCGGCTATGCTAACAGCCTGATACCACATCATTCGAAAAGAACACATTTATGGCGATTTATCCTCAACGGATAAAATAACCCTGCATAGATCTTCATGTAAAGTTGCTTATAACCTTGTCAGATTGTAAGGAATTTTGTATTTTCTAAAATATTTTAAAGAGAATTTCCAATACCAAAATTTCCCGAAAATACGTACAGTGGGAGCCGAGCTGACACGTGCGGGCAGATGAATGGACAGACCCGACGAAAGCAATTTTCGCGATTACGCGAACAAGCCTAAAAATTAAAAGCATCTGAGTCTTCACAGACGAAAATCAGAAGAAAATCCGAAAAGGTTAGACCTACCTTCATAATATGTTCATACATTTTTGGGCTTTGTCTTTTACACACAATAATTTAATAACCTTAGAAACAACAATACATAAATTGGACACCCCTCAATTGTGTGCTTCATAGAAACAAAGCCTTCTGCTGAATACAGCAACTGACTTTTTTAATGGATGTGCACTGTTCAATTAATGATCCTTTAGATGAAAAAGCACTCGGATTATAGCCACGAAATAACAACACATTCGTCTGTTGGTGCAATGTTTCTGCCAAGCAGTTAATGACATACACGTGCCAGGGGAGAGAGAGAGCGGTATACGCCAGAAGTAAGATAGAGCTGCTGGTTACAAGCACAGATAACGCTCTGGTCAGCTTGAAAAATATACACAAACACAGAAGCATAAGTCATAACATATCTACTCCGTAATATGCAGCCCGTTATTCCTCAGTTAAAGTCACACAACTGCATTCAATCCCAATTTGAACCCACAATTCCATGCATATTTGGTAAACGTGACGCTGATTTAAGAAAATTTCAATATTTCTGTGCGGAGTTACGTTTAACAAAATTGCATTTTGCACGTCTGCTGTAAATTAAACGCCGGTGCCAATGGCCGCGCAGTCTAAGGCGTAGTTCGGCGGCGACTCACTTGCTGAGATTCCACCGGGGGCATGGGTGTTTGTTTTGAGTGTTGAGTGTTGTCAAATAGACGTGTCTGTACGAGCTGATCACTCGTCCAGAGGAGTCATACCGACTGCGGTGCGTCGTTGTGTGTGATCTAGAAACCTCGTAAATGAGGAGGCCATGACCCAATGGGGGGCTGTCGCGCCAAAAACAAAGAAACTCTAAATTAAATACAATTTTAATTACGGTTGTGACATAGTAAGGGGGGATGAATATTTATGTCCTTAAAGTTACTCTTTCAACGACACTAGAAAACACAAGATTTCAAAAGAGTAAATGCGGTCATTATTTACAGAAGATATTTCTTTAGTGCGATAGTGTTGACAGGATGAATGCTTGGGAAAAGTATACATACCAGATCACAAGCATAACGGCTTAGAATATTTCATTTACATACGCTGGTTTAAGCAGTAGAGTTAGCCGAAAAAGCTGCGGCATAAGTTAGATTTTGCTTTTCATCGCTGTATGCATAACCTTGTGTTATGAATTTACATAAATAACACTTTAGAACACAACTTCGAAGTGCACAGATAACAGTACACACATCTACATTTTTCAACGTCCAGGAAGTAATCATCAGAAAAGAATTTCCCATCAGTAACTTAATGCGTCAAGTGATAAAAGAACTATCCAGCAACCGACAGCGTAAACTTCTGATACAGAAAATTCTGCTGATGAGGACCTTTCAGCTGCCGAGTAATGTACGTGTACAGGCATGTTGTTTTATCACTGTACTTCGGAGTTACTTTCCGATGTTGTGGCGACATTTTTTGGCGTGTATTTTAATCTAAGGTAACGTTCTAGGATTTTAAATGTTGTCAAAACTTTGTCGCCTTCTATACAGGACACGCAATTCGGAAAATGAAAAATGCGTCCATCCCTAACGAAATAAAAAAAAAACTATGTTCGTATTATTATAGGCATTACGTAATTTGGAGTTAGAGACGTAGATGAGTATCATTATTGAATTGACCTAATTTAGATAACTGGGGGAATATTTTAAGTATCGTTCTCGATATTTTCTTAAAGATACTGAAAACGAAACAAATTCTGTCGACATACACTTTAACGTGTTTGAAGTTATAGCACATCCAAAACACGATTTCAGATTCCTAACACCGTACCATGGTTGCATACCACTTACAAAACCAGCCACTTCGAAGTAGGCCTATTAGACTTCAGAAGGGTGACATGAAGCAAGTTCCCAGTATTTGTGCACCCCTGTGTAACACTAACTTGCCCATTGCTTCCAGGCAACTTATGCGCTACTTATGCCTGTGGATTACAGTATAGCGTTTATGTTTTTCAACATCTTTATGGCTCAAAACATAGTAGATGTACCATATACAACACATTCTATCAGCTTTCTTTCATTCTAAATCACCTGCGTCTTGTTCCACATCATCGACACGTGACGTCTGCGTGCAGCACATCTCTCAATGATATCTGTAGGTTTTGTTATGTCGTTGACTTTTAGCCCTGTGAAATGTACCAAAATCCTTCCACTTCATTTCTCTATGTACAGTGCTTACTAAGTAAAAAACAACAAACCAGCAACATTTGACAATGTATATTGCTCATGAAACGGCATTTTGTCATAACCCACACAATTCTTCAAAATGAGATTCCCTCATGACTAGACAGTTGGGTTATAAACATATTTTGTCAAAATTTTGTGTCCCAAAAGAAAAATTGCTTTTCGTGTCTTCGTAAAAACACAACATGCTCGAATGTTGGTCTATGGAAGATCGGTAGGGGTTTTCTGTCTCCTGTAAAAGTGTGTATCGGTGGGTTACGACAAATTGCTGTTTCATGAGCGATATTCGTCTTTCTGTCAGGAGTGTTTTAGTGGGTTATGTCGACTATGTTCAATATTGTTGTTTTTTGTACAATGTTAGCAATTTGTAGTTTTGATGTACGTCAATACAAATTTAGTGCCACACATAACATCTGGCATTATAGAGAATAAATTGGATGGTGTAGAGACAGCAATAGAAGGTTGCCTTGTTATAGGAGGTAGGACAATGCCCAATGTATATAACACGCGTCTTAACCACCGCAGCGAAACATTCGGCATATAGTGTTGAATATTTTTTACGAGACAAGCAGTACTCTGAACATGTTGAAGCCTATGTCACTTATATTCCACGCGTTGCTGATTTCAGAACTTTTGAAGATGGAAGGTTATCACTGCCATTTTAATAATTAAATTGTTTACAGCACTAAACTCACTCGTTTAAGAAAAAGCTGCGATCTCTTGCCCTTTGAGTTTCAGAATTTTGCTTTCCTTTCTAAATATGTTTGTTTGGAATCTGCTACCACTACTACTAGTACCACCAGTACTACTACTACTACTACTACTACTACGACTGCGACTACTACTAGTACGACTACTACTACTACTACTACTAATGCTACTAGTAGTAGTAGTAGTAGGACCACGACTACTACTATTAGTACGACTACTACTACTACTACTACTACTACTACTAGTACGACTACTACTACTACTGCTACTACTAGTAGTAGTAGGACTACGACTATTACTAGTACTACTACTACTGCTACTGCTAGTACGACGACTACTACTACCTACTACTACGACTACGATTAATACTACTACCACTACTACTACTACTACTACTACTACAGCTGCTACTAGCACAAGTATGCTATCAAAGCATAAGTCCGGGCCCTAACCTCTTAAATTTTCTTTACAGTGTTTGGCTTTCTTTCAAAAACAGATCGTTGTACATATTCAATTAATGGAAATGGACCACACATTTTCAGTGGGTTACAGATAATTTCATTGTTATTATTATTATTATTATTATTATTATTATTATTATTATTACTGGTATCATTGATATTTCTTTTTTATGGGATTTGGGTGGCTGCTATGAATTATACTGGATTCAATTGTTTTTCATTTTATTTCGCAATGTTACACCTTGAGAAAGGTTTAGTTTTTTTAATGTGTACTCATGGTGGGAAGATTTTAAATAAAAAGGGGGATATTTTGGGTCGCACAAACAAGCACACAGATTCTCATCTTCTGGCGTTGCGTGTGGGTTTGTATAAGATATGGAAAATCATGGACGGCTCTAAACCATAAACTCAACTCAGTCGTTTTTCGAGATTCATAATCAACTGTGAGAGTTCTAGCCTCGGTCGTCGCATCCTTGGTGATGTAAAATGGAACACATTAACTCGGCTCTGTGGAGTCGGCATTGTTTCGTTTATTAGGAGTTGGAACCTACGATACCCTGTTACAGGAATTTGAGCAAAGTGGAAGGACGTTCAAGAGGTTCCTAAAATACGGTAATGACAACTATCTCCACCCACAATGCGTTGTAACTCCTAGGATTTGGAAAGCAACACTCCATACTTTGACTCTCATGTTCCCCGTCCTATGTGTAACTTACTTGTGTCCTCAAATAATTAAAAATGTTTAATCCAATTAACAGCTTTGCAGTCAGATGTCATTTTGATACAATACACGTTCATAGAGAAAGAACAGTCGGCGATTGTTGCATACAGAAACAAAAATCTTTGTTAATTTGAGAATCTCACAAAACACATACCTTCAAAATATGGATAATACGCACAGCTTTAATTTGAAACATGGCGGTACAGAAGTGATCACATGTTTCTGGAGAGTTAACTGTGTTTGAGTTAATTCTTACTTTGTTAATGAGTGAAAAAAATTCCCGTTTGAAATTGTATATAAATTCAAAGTAATATGTCAACGAGGATTTATATTGAGGTTCAAAATTAAGTTTCAGAAAACTATAGAACAGGATAGTTCCTGATTACAGTATAAAGAAAACCCCACAGTCTACATAAAACAATCGATTATTCGTGATGCATTTGTCGTTTCATTATCAACTGAAAGTTCATTGCAGTGCCATGACGTCTAGTTGTAACGACGAATCCACTGAACCTGCAGAAAGTAATTGAAGAATAAAAGACCTACTTGGTGTCACAATTTATTAAGTTTTATTTCACTTCTTCTGTTCTCAACAGGTTTCGGACATTAATACATCCATCATCAGTAGTCTGCGACTTTTATATTGTTTCACCTCATTGGTTGTGATGATACAATAGAAACGTCGCAGGCGCCTGATGATGAATGTATTAATATCCGAAATATGTTGAGCACAGAAGAAGCGAAATAAAACTTAGTAACTTGTGATATCAAGTTGGTCTCTTATTCTTCAATTATCACAATGATGCGTGGTCCAATATACATAAGATTTACTGCAGAAAGTACTTTCTACTGCTAATACCAATTCGCTATTATAACGATCCCGTTTGTGTGGTGCAGTGTATCCCTACCTGAGGAACTTACAGTACTTGTGAAAGTCTTGTCCATTCATTAGGCAATGGAGATAAAGGTGTCTTTCAATAAACAGCTTTTGAGAAACCTAAAGCTCGGAATAAACTTCTTGACCCACATCAGCCGATATCATTACCAAATTTAAGGGACTTTTCGGTTCAAGATAATGAGAGATTTATACTAAATTTTGTAACGTATTTTGGGTTTTGGTTTAGGTTGTTTCAATTTAAGGCCGTTTTACCCAAATATCTCAATCAATTTTCAGCCACAGTTTTAGTTATTCAAATACACTGACAGAAACATAATACACAGGAAGTATATTGAACTAAGGGCATCTTATTATTTTGAACAGAGGACATAATAGTCATTGAAATTTAGAAAAGAAGTTCCACTTATAACTTTCCTGTTAACGTTAATCTTCAATAGACCAAATTTTCTAATGGTCAAATATCGTAGTGAATAATATTGGTTATTTTTAAGTTTCGTTAGAAAGTTCAGCCCAATATTAGAGAAAGATAAAATTACAGAAGTACAAAACTCTAATATAACTACCACTGGAAACTTAAAATATTATTTTCTTATAACAGAAATTAGAATTGATTTTGTCCACCAACTCCATGAAGTAAGAGTTCTTCTGCAGTAGGTTATATTCGTTCATCTGCTGAACGAAGCACCCGTTTTTATGATGCCTGAAGCGTCGTTATTGGATCATGAAACCAGAAGTGTAGGCCTAGTCTGTCCTGAGCCACGTGCATTCAGTTCACATTCTCTCTCACACAGTTTCCTTAACGATGGATCCCCTTAGCGTAAACAATTGGATATTACAGGTTAAATAAACCTAAAACATCTTGAAGATTTAGAAGGTTTTTTGTAATTGATTTACGTGTAAATAACCAGTAATCGAAATACTTCTAGACGAAATTAAAGAAGTGCTGTGTTACTCGAAAACACGGTTAGGCTTCACAGATATAAAAATCAATTGTGAGAAATGGAATGCTTTTTATGAAGCTGAACTGGGTAATGTGGAATGCACGGTCTTGTGTTCATCTTGCCGCTGTACATTCCTCCGTTCTTAATCAAATCTCTGTTAATAATACAACCTGAATATTCATAACCAATTTTAATACGGCAGACATGATATTTACTCAGTACCACTTAGCTGTCATCTCTACGACCAACTTTTGTAACTTCCATTTTAATATTATCCTCATCATCCTATTTCGTATTCCATGTGAACCCTTTCCGAAAAATTTTCATACCAAATTCTGTGTGCACAGCTTCCATCATTTCTACATGTATATAATGTCAGACATCTTTAACTTCAACGTTTTCTAACAACGGAAGACGTATTTAACCACGATGTTCATTGTTAAGTAAGATTTCATATTTTTTATCGGCTTCCTTTTCGTAAGTCCAAGTTCAGCCTGCTACATATATCGCCAGGCAAACATTAGTCAATTTTATTTTCCTTCTACTGTTTCAATGTACAGACTGCGGAAACGGATAGTGCATTTAGGTCGCAGGTAGGAAAAGTCAAATAACGCAATATTTGGCACTGCATCTTAAAAAAACACTTATTTGCAAAATTAAAACCCCGAAAAGGTAATACATCTTGCAAGTAAATAAGGCAAGAAGTGAACTAGATACGAAGAGTCAATTTAGGTTTTCTTGAAACCTCAGATCCTATTTCCAAAGAGTTTTGAATTAGCTTGAGAAGCGACTCGGCCTTGTGGCCTGATTTCTACCTTCCAACAGCTGACAACACACAGCCTACACAACCACGTAAAATGAGGAAGATCGATCTGTAAACTGCTGCAGTATTTAGCTATGTTCAAACATTCCACTTCAAACGTCCGCATTGCTTGTCTCTTTATCCCTTTCGGTTTTACTCAGCGCTAGAAAAAAGACGGTCTCTTCATTACACATTCACTTTGAGTTCAATTCTTTCTCTTCCTCGTTCTGTAATGAGAAGCCTCTCGTAAGCTTATGTAGATAAAAACTTCCAGAAGACGAGAATAGTTTCTGTTCGCTAAGACATCCAGCAGAGACACAGTAGGACTTAACCTTTAATACCTGGAAAATTTTAAACTTTTTTCCTGCTGTCATCTGTTATTTTTAGTAATGTGAAACATTTGAAATAAGAAAAACATATGATAAGGGTATGGCAGGCTGTATAGGTACAGAAAAAATAATAACAAACCTATGAGGATAGATGCCTTCTTCAGCTAGTCTGGAATACAAAAATATTATTGTTCGGTTTCAGGTAGGATACGTTCCTTACATTTGAATACAGACTGGCAACACA
>Ga0123357_10001151_pt1 | contig 27504 bp, 12 predicted proteins | sample TergutEmb28metaG_FD_89873 | JGI IMG/M metagenome (GOLD analysis project Ga0123357, IMG submission 89873) | Embiratermes neotenicus P4 segment gut microbial communities from Petit-Saut dam, French Guiana - Emb289 P4 | ecosystem: Host-associated > Arthropoda: Insects > Digestive system > Gut ...
GAACATCATAGCATTCACACTGCAGTTGCTTTGGTATGATCCACACTTGCACATTACATCCCTTGATGGGCATTCTAATATCCCGATTTTATTGAACATGCACTCTACGCAGTGGCAAATTCTAATCCCGAGGTCAGGCATAGTGGAAATGTACACAGCATGGCCTTATACGATTCTGCTAAACCCCACTTCCAAATCAGGAGTTGCCACTACCTCTGTGAAATTGAAAAGTTCTGTAATACACGTATGTTTAAGGTGAGATACCACTCAATTATAGTCATACCTCTCCTGCAATGTCATGCTAAATAATCCTACGTACTGCAAGAAGTGATGTCATATCAGCACAATGTCTCTGTCAATGTTATGGTCCTTAGCACACTTCCTTTTTGCTTTCTGGCCAGCTATGGCTTCACCATCATCCTCTGAGAACAAAATATTCATTGATGAGCATTCATGAACTTCAAAAGACTTCAACTTACCAATAACTTTTCAGTATTTCAGTCAAATGTCACTTGAGATCCAGTACCTCTAGACCTACCATGCAAGTAGCAGTATGGAATCATTCTGTGAGAGTTCTGCCCCCCCAAAACTTAAAGTTACACCTACTGCTTGGTAAAGTTAATGTTATCCCTGTCCATGCCATGAATGCATATACATTATCTGAACTAACTGGAACCAAGGAAGTTCAGTTAATCAAACTGTTCAGATAATCCAACGCATGAGAACATTATCCCCAAATACCGTAATTTATTTAGGAAATGTGCTTTAAATAGCCTGAACAATAAATCCAGACAATTATACAAAAAAATAAAAAAAAAAAACACAAGTTATTACATGACAGAAACAAGTAACGCAGACTTGAAAAAGTTTATTATTTACAATAATCTTGAATTTTTCAGAATAGTAACCAGTTATTGGAAAGTACATTGTAACTATTTTATACCAGCAGTGGTTTGGATAATTGGTAGTTCGGATGATAATCAATGCTCTACTATATTGCGAAAAGACATATAGCTCCACTCATTCTCATCCTCAGCACTACATAGAGTTAAGTGGTCAAATTTATGTCCCAGCCATTTTGCCCCCCCAGGAAAAGGACCACTGGTACCCACTGCACAGGAGGTTGGTTGGTCCCAAGAGCTGGTCTGAACATTTTGGGGAAGAGAAATCAAACCCCAGATCTTACAGCCCACACATATGGCTTGACAGTACATAAGGTAACTCTTAGAAATTACATTACATGTAGAATGTGACCACCTGTCTCTATTAAACTTGTATTTCTCATATGCACATGATAATTAGAAATTGCAGCCACCACACAATAGTAACCAGGGTGCCCAAACACAATGATATATAAATATATAATCAAATCAAAAGAGAAAACCCATTTCCAAACCTGACCTTTCTTAGTGACTAAAGAACATTTCCTTCTCCCCTACATTACTATGCTGTTGTATGTATTTGGGTTAGTGGCCAAAGGTGAATTTCTGCTTGTCCTTCCTCTAAAGGAATTTTAATTGTTTATAAATAGATCTATTCTTCTCAATATTTACATGCTTTGAGCTGTGCAGTCGTGACACAAAAATTAAATAGGCACAGAAGGGATTCTCGTACTTATTGGCAAGAACAAACCATATTCGATATGCTGAGTGCCAAACTCGACACGTAGTTTTCGATTCCCTTCTTTTCACAAGCAGCTTTATTTATCAGGTAGGTAAAGTTAAAGTAAAGATTTATAAAGAAATATATTGCACAGAGGAATTTTATGTTCTTCAACTACAGCCCAACCGAGTGCCAAAATAACGTAATTACTGTCGCATATGAGTTTCATTACAAGTGGCAAAATATCACCGAGATATGAGGAAATACTAAACCATAGGTACTGTCGTCCACCTAACTCTTGCAGCACGGTAATTTGAAAGGTGCTTGTCTTTTTTATGGACCTACTACTAATAATAAATTTAATTCACTGTCTATGTGCATACCTCTGCTGCATCACATAGTTTATTGCATCATTATACGATTCTGCGTGCTATATATGCAGCACTTTATTGCATAGTGTTATCACAGGCATCCGTGATATTAAAGTATTGGTATTGCACATACTGGTGTCTTAGTACACTCTGTTCTGTTAGCCATTTTGACTTTGGTTAACCTGCCATGTACAATTCTGCAGTAGTGTACACTTCCTTCCCACAGTCCAATGTCTTTTGGAAGCGAACACACTAAATTTTATTACCAATGTAACTCGATGCAAGAACATATTTTTAAGACAGATTTTCAAGTATTTATATTTATTGCTCAAACCACATTATTTAAACGCACCTAACGGCACTGTACATGCATATTCTCAATAATGTTATGGAAGAAGCATGCATATAAGTTTAGAATATCCTCATATAAAATAATGAAGCAAAACATTTCAGTAAGTTACTTTATTTCCAGAAATTGCCGTTATAACATTATGTTGTACCAGTAATTATTTATAGTCAGTAAACACACTATGACCAGACCAGGCCACTATTGACGGTCTACCCAACATCCAAATTATTATTAACGTAAGTCTAATCTATGGTCTTTTTGAAATTAAAAAATGTCTTATTGCTATAAAAATGAGATAATAATGTAGCCATGCATGCATTATGTAATTAACTGGCTACTAGTGGTGTTTATTTCTGTTGTCACTGGCCACGATTTATGATGAGCAACATCCAGGTAAGTGACGGGCTGTAGAACCTAATAATGCATTGTCTCTCTTTCTTAACTGTGGTTTAAGATATGCCAAGGGCCAAGAAAAACATAAAATATGTGGTACAACATATAGGCCTATTCCTACCATAAATAATGCTGTTTTTTATGTTGTGCAATGTATAATCTGGTAATTAGGAATAGACATTTCATCACCAGAGTAGATAAGTCACCTCTTTTGTTTAAGTGTAAGATTGGTAAGAACAATATACTCCCAGACTGTGTACATCTTAGTACATGGTGCAGAGAATAGTATTCAGATAACTGATGAATAAAAAACCAACTGGATGCCACTTAGTATTTTATTGTACTTCTTATAGGCTCAACATGTTTCGGGCATTACTATGCCCATCATCAGGAGCTCGCGACTATGATGTTGATTACCACATTGGTCATTTCGTTCTGTAAAAATGGAGGAGTTAGCGTTAATGTAAATTTATGGTTCTTGGTGGTGTGTGTTCGGTGTGAAGTTCTTTGTCGCTTTATTGTAGCTGGTAACGTGTTTCTGTTGATATTCATAGTTGTAATCTATTATGCGTGGTACTCGTAGTGTTCTCTTGTTTGTAGTGTGTTTCATTAGTGGATTGGTAATTCGATGTGTTGTTAGTGTTTATTAGTATTGTGAATCTGAAATTGTACACACCTTGGTTTGTTGCACAGCAAACAAAGGTACGTACAATTACACCTGACCCCAGCAACCCTCCTTTGACATCGCCAACGAAATCCTTCAGGAAGATTGGAATCTGCGGACCACGTCATATCTCGACCACAGGTATTACACTGCACCTTATTCCGAAGTAGGCCGACGTCCTTAAGAAACTCAATCGCCATTGCCTGGACACCAATTGGTACATCAGAAAAATACCTGTTCGGACCACATTCATCTCGCAGCATCCGACGTCCGTATGAAAACTTTGGCACGTACTGCTTCCTCCGCAGGCGTTCTTCGTACTCCGTAACAAGTTGCAACAGACGTGCGACCATTTTAATGCTCCAAGAAGACGACCGCTATTTCCGGCCAAGCTATGACTTGAAACGCCTAAAGTATGCGTGTTGCGTTGTGGGCACAAATGTGGGTGTTTCATAAAAAACACGAAAACATGGGTGAACGGAATATGGAAAAACTGAAGCACGGAAGGGAATCATGGATTAGGGAATACCGCTAAGCCACGACAACAGCGACACACGTGTCGATGAGCGAAACATTGGAGCCATGATTGTGCAGTGTAGCCAAAATAAATTACCAATCCTGATCACAGTAATCACTGTAAGTGGAAATAAGACGCATACTGCAGTTAAGCGACAAAATTTTATTTCCCAAACATACGTTACCTTTCACTTTGCTAGAACTTTGTGTCATCAAACCATATGCGGGAAAATTCCTAGATTCTCGCCACCATTGATCATACATGGGGTGGCGAGATCGTGACAAATGGTACTTCACTCTCACTTGCACAAGCTTTCTTCTTAGCAGGATTACACACACAGCAGAACCATTAACATTTTCACTGACTTCAAAACATACCTACTCCCTTGTTGGAACGTCGGTCTGTACCAGCCTCATCCACTGGTTACCCACACTACATGACACGAATAAAACACATAGCTTATCCAGCGTTCCTTTAATTTGGGGCAGAAAAGATTGGGACTGTCGTGCTATCTCACGTCCGTGTGTACAATGAATACTCAATGAACAGCTTTTTGCACGGTCAACATCACGGATTATCTATAGCCAGACTGACCGGCTTGTGTAGTTTCGAGGCACAAATGTACTTTGTCAACGTGATACATACACATACCCATATATTCGTTTCACAAATCCAACATCTGTGAACTCACAGTTGAATATGAAACAGCTCAAAATCAAAACATCAAGAACTGGGATGCTCTTGGTTATTACGCAGTGAGTAATGGAAATTTATTGTCGACGTTTCGGGACGTCTCGGTCGAATTCAAGATGGGACACAATTGGTCCCGAAACGTGGTACGGAATTGCCACTACTCGCTGCTTAATAACCCAGAAGAGCTCAGTTCTCATCTACCTCGCGGCGGAAGGCTGAAATCACGCAAAACATACAAACGCACTGATTACGTTACAGCAATTTGTCAGATGGCAAGAATACTTGTGCGTCGCTGTCTTCACTCATCCCAATAGTGCTAATCTGTGGTGCCAATATGGTAATCCGCGTAACTGACTGTGTATGAGGAATGAGGGAGTTATGTCGTGCACCAGTAGGGAATAATGATTACACTTTATAAAGTAACCTGGAAAAAGGCCAAACCAGACGCATTTCCCTTTCTTTCAGTATTTCAACGTGTGTGATGTACCGTAGGTACTCAAATGATTCATGATCATTACCTGCATATTCAAGCGTCCTTTCTATCAGAACCTAACCTCTAATATACACCTACCTTACGTGACAATGATTACATTAACAAGAAAACTGAAGAAGGATGGCGGTCCTGGTAGCTCGTCAACGGAATCGGGCAAGCGAGTGTCGATACGAGACAAACTATTAGTGAAGGAAGTGAGTGATTTCATATTGGCATGAAATGTTTGTTAACCCTTTTAGAGCACAATTGTTATTATATGTACGATGTGTTTTGAAATTTAATCCATGGTCTGAAAATACAGTGCATTTATCTGTTTTGTATGATCTTAAAATAAGAAGAAATTATATCCTTAGGCATCATTTAACTGACTGGTATTTGCAATTTGATGGAATGAGTTTACTGTGAGGTAGAAACTGGTATTTTAAGCAATATTTACGTGGACTTAATGCTCTAAAGGGTTAATGAACTTCAGAGTAGTCTACCTAATTAACAGTAGTACTCTTAGATAAAAATCTTTCACACACTAATGTGTACCTAAGAACAGTAGTAAAAGCGAATATGTGCTTGATACAATCAAGCACTCGGTGAAACAGTGGAGTTATGCCATATGTCTTGAGTAGACCATGTACATTGTAGGTATTCCCAGCCTCTCCATAAAAGCCTATGCTGTGTGCATATTTGTTTCTACACTGGTACTTGCTGTAGCAAAAACACAATGACACTGTCCCTTCTTTATCTAAACAACCAAGGCTGCTATGTAAATATTTATATTTTTATTTTGAGGTTCAGGAAATGGAGCAAACATTACCAGGTACATGTAGAGTCAAATTTGAAGACCCACATCAGCTACATGATTTTCAACTAACTGTTACCCCTGATGAAGGGTACTGGGCTGGAGGGAGATTCCGGTTTCATATATATGTTACAGAAGATTACAATATGGCAGTAAGTACAAACTGATTCTTGAAAATAGTATATTAATTCACAAGTTGTGCTGTGTTTGCTGCGGATGGTATGGGGTTCTGATATCATGCTTCAAGCTCGTGGGACACTATGCTTCTGCATACTAATGAAGCAGTTTTTCTCATTGGATGCCTCAAGCCCTCTTTTACACATTACACCAGGCTGCTTTACACATTCGCTTCCAAATTTCTTTCACATACTACCTGAAATGGTAGAAAATCAAATGTTTCACTCTTTTACTTACCTACATGGCAGGAGTTGTAATATTTCTTAAAAGAGCACCAAGCAGAGAGAGTGCATACAGCTTGGCTGTGATCCCTTCTAACTTATGGAGTGATAATGATTAGGAATGTTATGAAGCTCCTGAAGTAGTGGTTATCAAGCACAATTTTTACAAGGTCACATTAAAAGTTTAAGAAAGTTATGTGGCCATTGACTTAGAACATACAATGTTTTGTGTGTAAAGAAATCATGTAAGAAAGATTGTTATTAATATAAAGTTTAATGCAAAGCATGATGAAAATTTGAGTTCCATAACTTACGGCAGGCTCTTAAATGAGAGCATGCCCAATGGACTTCCATGTATTGTTAATTGAAGAGTTACAAAACATACAGTATGCTTCACACTTGAGTAGCCCAGTCCTATCATTATGTTTTAAAGTTTCAGTTTCATGTGCTTAATAAGACAAATGTGTTTCTGTGTAGCCACCTTCAGTGAAGTGCCTAACAAAGTTGTGGCATCCCAACATCAGTGAACATGGTGACATCTGTTTGAGTTTGTTACGTCAAAACTCTATTGATGGAATGGGATGGGCACCAACCAGGAAGCTCAAAGATGTAATCTGGGGACTCAACTCTCTTTTCACTGTAAGTTACATTGAATTTGTGACAATGTTGAGCCTATACCTGACTTGAGCTTGTTTGTGATTACATTTGTATTGCCTGTTATATGTTTGTTCAACTAATTAATTATTTCAGTGTGTGTCTGTAATGTGGTACATATTTTGGTGCACTGCTTCCCAAATTATTATACGAATAACTGCCCTCCAGTAGGCACAAAATTGAACCACATTCTAAAATCATGTACATATTTTCAATAATTCTCATGAATATATCCCACCATGTCCTTCCTGAAAGGCCCTTGATGTGCCTGAATCCCATGTAGCTAAGTCTTGTATGTGTTACAGTGTTTTTCCCTATGAAATAAAACACATACAACTTTACATCTCAACTGAACATTTGAAATAGAATGCAGGCAATAACATTTTTATAGGATAGAGAAGACATCCATTTCATTGCTATATGTGGCCTTGGCTTGAAATGACATTGGCACACAACAGCCTCCCATTACTAATTCATTTAGGTGAATTCAGAAATATTTTTGGATTCAGGCAGCACTGTCCTACAGATATAAAAAATATGTGCATGTTTGTATGTATGCATAGTTTGCAGTAAGAGACCTATACTGTATTGTATTTTAACTTGCCTGTATAAATAAATAGTACACAACAGACTGTTTATGTTCCAGTGTGGAAAGTAATTGCAAATGATAAAGGAACACTAAAAGTTAAACTTCTGCAATTGTAGAATTCAATCGTACCTCTTGAAGAAAAGAAAACCATAGCTGGGCAGGAAACAGCACTGAAAGGACCTAAGTTTGGTCACTTATCATCTCACAAATTTTAGTACTGCTGTTATAATTAACAAAAAAGGAACTTGGGCTGTGGAGTCTGTATAGTCTGCAAGAGAATCAGTGAAGTACAGGTTAGATTAGTGGTAGCACAGCAGGTGGGATGGGACAAGGACAGCACTGAAACAGTAGAGGATTATCAGCGTACGCTGTTTATCAACTAAATACACAGTCTTGATTAATACCAACATTAAATGAACATCTCCCACATGTTCCAGTACAAGTGTACCATCTTCAGGGAGAACATAATGCCAATTCTTGGGATATTTTTGTACATAAGAGACTCGTATCATCATTTTTAAGACAGTAGAGTTTGTTAGTGACAGGATGTTTTGTATAGTGCTGAGAGGTTACAAGTTTGATGCTTCTGTTCTGAATGCATATACCCCAGTTGAGAATACAAGTGATAGGCCTAACTCAAAGAATAGTTACTGCAAGGAATTAGACACATTGTATCATTTCCTTTAGTACCACATGAAAATTCTGTTAGGAAATTTCTGTACAGAGTTAGGACAAGAAGATATTTTCCAAATAGTAATTGGAAATGCAAGTTAACATGAAAATATTGATTATAATGGTGTTAGAGAATAAAATATGATAATGGTGTTTGAGTAGCAAACTGTGCTGCACTGAAATATCCAGCTGTCAAGAGTTTCTCCAATGAAACATTCATAAATACATATGAACTCTCATGATGGAAAGACTGACAATCATATTGCCTACATCCTCACAAGCAGGAGATGCCTTTCAAGTATACTTGATGCACGAACATTCAGATAAGCTGACTGTGATACTAATCAGTGGCAAAGCTAGGGGGAGACTCAATAAGTAGATAGGTGATGCAGAACTATGCATAACCCTGTACACAAAGCAGAAGTAGTAACTTAAATGCTGTGACACAATACTGCTTCTGTAACTGAGATACAAAAAACAGTAAAATGGATGAATGAAATTAAAATTTCATGATCCCCTAGAATGTAATAGTAATTTCAACTTGTAGTCTGTATTCATTAGTTTTTTGCATGCAAATATGTGTTCTGATACCACTGTTTTTGAAGAGATAGAAAGATAGATTTTCATTTGGGTTCGGGGCCTCTCAGCCCCGATGCACCTAGGCCTTGATTAGGACAGGTCATTTGTGCCCATTTTTGGAGAGAGTGTGTGCATTAATTACACACGCACTTTTTGATTTGGCTGAAAAACAACACAGGTGTATAATTTATAAACTTCTTAATTAATAAGTTTCCTGTTTGAATTACAGGACTTACTGAATTTTGATGATCCCCTGAACATTGAAGCAGCAGAACTGTACATGAAGGACAAAGAAGCCTTCCAGAACAGAGTGCGAGAATATGTAACACAGTATGCCAAGAGATGAGATAGTTGTCACGTAAATTTTGGAATACTTTTGGTTCCTAACTGTTGATCTCTGGCATCTTGTATTAGCAGACATAAGTTTGTGTTCCAAGGCATTTTATACAGAAACGTTATTCAAATCTAATACTGCTGAAGAAGGCTGAAATCCATGTCTAGGACTGAAGACAGTCTGTGAAAGAAAGAGTGAACTACATCATCCTCATTTTCTCATTTGAATTTGAGTATGATCTCCATAACAACATACAGTACAGTGTTACATAGAATAAATATATATAGTGTTTGTACCAATGGTTCACAAACACTACTATAACACAGGCCTCTCTTTTAGGTAAATCAGCATCCAGAATTTCATTTTTGTTTTCGGAGTTTTTACTTTGTATCTCCCTCTCCCTTCTTGGAGACACCTACTTGTTCTGCATACCATGTTGCTACAATCAGACTCTTATAAAACTTCCAGCAGCCTTTAGACACAGTGAATGTCATAAACTCTTTGATTATGCATTTCAACAAAACACACACACACACACAGTTGTCATCATTAATGTCATCTACAGTACTGGAGTTTTGACACATAGCCTACTCTAATAGTTTCAGGTGAATTTCCTAATTGAGTATATCTAGTGATTTAGCAGACACACACACAATATCAGCTTCAGCAGTAGTGAAAGGTTTAAGGTTGTATGTCATTCTAATACAAACCCACAGAAAAAGTCTGGTTTCTGAATTCTTGAGTTGGTGCCTAGATTCAAAGAAAATTCATCATGTCCTGACATAGATGGTACTGATGACATCAAAGCATGTATGTAGATTAGTTTATGACTTATACACTGTGTCTACATGTTTTGAAGTTCTAAACCTTTGGATATGGAATTAAGAACCCAGTGTACTCTGCAAAGACCTGAGATATAAATAGCCACGCACTACTTTGCAAATTTTTGGCCAGTGACTTTAGTAGCTGTTCCATTTTCTGAGTATCACACTGCACACCAATTATAGTTGACTTTCAGCACCAGAGGGCCAATGAAGTTTGAAAACAGCAATGCAGTATGCAGACAATTAAGGTTACAGACACCCAATGGGTGATACTTCATGAACTCTTCCTGAATATGAGATGTCACCTAGTGGTTAATTATGCTAGCAGCTGGTTTTATAAACAGTGTTTTGGAAACAAAATTATTTCCAACTATGCTAAAGTTAAAATTAATGTTAAGCCACTAAAAAATAAGAATTAGGAATGAATAAAAATGTTATATTAAAAAAACAACATATTAATAAGAACTTGTTTGATCACCACCTAAAAACTTGCATTCATTGGGCTAACATTTGTTTCTTGATTAATAAGTAAATGAAGTTTTTACAGAACATAACGTGAAACACAATAACGTAGGTTACGAAATGGAACAGGGAAGTACAGGGTATTTCTTTCTTGCTTAACTGGTAAGTGCTGGCCAGATGCTCAAGTGAGTTTTTATTAGACTTTCTAAAGGTTATTATCACTGCGATCATTTGTCTAGCTGTCGTCATCGACTGTTAAACCTCCCCAAGACGTGGTGTACAGCACAACACTGGCCGAGTATCGGGCAGATCATTTGGCTGGCGCATGTTGGTCAAGCAGGGAAAAAGCACCCTATAATAAGAGTTTAAATTTTGGGGATTTGGAAATACCCAGAGGTGACAAAAGCATTATATTGGGGTTTGTCATCAACCTGTGACACCTGATATGATATATACTACTCCAACCGTCATGCAGAACATGAAAAGGCAGCCAGTCACACCTGCAGCTTAATAAAAAGAACATGGCCGAATAACACTTACAGCAGTGACTATAAAATGAATGTCATGAAGTAATAAACAACAAGGGTAAGGAAATATCTATATGGTCAAAATCCATATGCAAAACAAATGGTAACCAAAATATGTAAGAATATGTCCAGTCCAGCAATTTTAATTTCACCAAGCGACCATTTATTCTCAGCTATGGTGTAAGATGCAAGTTGTGTCATGGCCTTTGTCACTCGCCACCAGAAATAACACATGCATCCACCCCACATCCGTTCTTTGGGAGAATTTCTTGCCTACCCCTTTGTTTTAAAACTCTTTCTTCAGGGTTGCTTGATTGAACTGTCAGCTGGTGTTTTGCTCACAGTGAAGAAACGTATGACCATATTTGGTAATGTGTGGGGTCGCGCAACACCCTGTGACATCACTCAACCCCAAATTCTGATGTTATTTAATCCGGGGGATTGGAAGCCTCTGGGGACATTCTTGGTCATCACTTGCTACAGGAATTGCTGTCTAATCACATAGACAAATTTTCTTTGTTCTCCCTATGAGTAGAACTTACAAATTATTTAACAGTGCGCTGTATCATTTATCACCACAGAGCACTACATCAGTTATTTTATTATATTCTCCTATCAACAAGCTAGACTGAATCAACATTATCTACTCTTCAAGAGTTGTGGTTGGAGTCTTGAATATCAATTCTTAAATGTCCAGCACGAGCCTGAACCTACTTCCCTTAGGAACCAACCGCTCGGTCACCACCGGTGTACCTGACTTCGACCATCACACTCAGGATACAACAAATATTTATTTGAAGAGGGCATATAAATCAATAATACTCTGACACAAAATTTCAAGAGTGAGAGAAGAACAGAATAAACTCCAGAATTGTGGCATGTACGTAATAAAATGTAATACATACATGTATTCAAGTATACGTACGACAAACAGGACATAAATTTTGCAGAGGTATAAGAAATACTATATACAACACAGGCAAGTATAATTACACTGAATAACAAAATAATTTTTATTTTTTATCACATAAAGTAGGCAACTCTTCACCTTGTGGGACAGGTTTCAGTGCAGATGGTAAATCTGGGTATGTCACTGACTTCATGTATTTCACTGTGTGTTTGGATTTGGAGGTGATCCTTCCTATGTTTGTTAAACAAAAGTAACAACCAGATGAGTGGTCTTTTGGTTCCCTCCAAATCACAGGAATGGTGAATGACATGTAGCACAAACCATTTACCCATCGCGTGAGTAACCTCAAGCATGCTACACAACTAATATGAGGGGCCAAAATTTTATCTTAGTCACACACACTCAAAGTAAAGCTCGTAAAATTTCTTAATAAGCGAGATCAAATTCCGGCTCAGAGATTTGAGGGTCAGTTCACCACACACCTAACAGTTTCAGAATTATTTAAACACTGCCTTTGCACGATGAAAATATAATAAACACAACCCTTTAACACAAAACACAAGCACAATAAAGAACACATGACATTTGCAACTTATCACAATGAAGTCTTACCCGCCACTAGCAGTGCAGTGTTCTTCAAGAACAGCTTATGGTTAGCTTCACGTCCCACTGTGTCAGTACATGTCTTGAGCTTGCACAGTCTGGCTGTCTGTGATTGGGCTAACATGCTTACTGTCTTTAGTATGATTAATTTTTCATGCCTAAACTATGTTTTAAATACGATAAAGTGCCTCAGCCCTTGTTAAAACATATTAGTAGTGTAAAAAAAATAAACTAGATTCAGCAAAATTGCTTATTAAAAAATTCTGTCACACAGAAATTGTGGAAGATAGAACAATTCTACTAACATATTTCAATTCACCGTGGAAAAACAGATAAGAAGCAAAAATTAGTTTTCATGTAACAAAAACTGTGTTTACTAGTGTTATGAGAAACATACACTGAAGTCAGGCCATGATTTTGGTACTAAGCAAGAGGTGACAGATTCATGCAAGTGCTAGACGTGCACCTTTATTTAGATGTTTACAAGAATTTCACAGTTACAAAGTACAGAATATTCTGAACAAGCAAAATGTTGTGGCACCTAATGCCTAGTTGAATTGCTAATGGAATGCTGAGAACACAGCACTCAAAACAGTCAAGATAGGGTACCAAACAAAATACGTACATCTTCAGTAAGCAAGTAGAGTTAACTATACCAATGAGTCTCTACATTAAATACACAACATAAGAGCAACACAAAAGATATGCAAGAAATTCCACACTGTAACATAACCCACAGTATAATCAGCAAAATTCAGGGACAGGTCTATAAGTAATAACATTCAATGGAATAGCAAGTGCATTGCGCAGAAATAACATTGAGTGTATTAGTGACAAAGTAAATATAAAATGTGTAATGTGCGGAGGTGGGGGGCAGGTACCAGTAAACTACAGCGTTACACTGTAAATGTAACTATGGGATAAATGCTAACATGACAGGTTACATACTAGGTTTCAGATCAGTTTTCTAAAAGGTTTTGCAAGACGTTGTGAAGACAAGTTTTTACTCCGTGATCATAGATGGGAATCTTGACTTACACAATATCAAATTAAAAGTTTATGATATAATGGTGATAACTACAACCATACTGTTATGCACCAGACATGTGTAAAACCTACATCGGCATAGATGGATGACACAAATGTGAACATTAAAACATATTATATCAAGTAGTTATGACACACACATTGTGTCTAGAGGCTGGTGGAAGTTTTAATAAAGTTTGATGACACATACTTGAAATAGCCCATTCCTATACAGCTGAACGTTTATGTACTGTTTCATTACTCAATTTCCTTCTAATACAACTGGAACATGAAGTAAAAAGTGGCATTTTTCAACACAAACAGAGCAAAACTGCCCAAACTACTGTTTCGTGTGAATCTGCATAAAGTTGACATAGTTACACGTGTATATCTAGTAAATACTCTGCATTTTTTTTTCAACATGGGGCTTTGTGTGTTTGTTTTGATTTCATGTTAATAGCTTAAAATGCAGGCCTATTACTGCTCCACTGCATCGGTATTTCCTGGCATAAACCATACATGCCTTCTCTGCCACTAATTGTAACTTAAAGTTTTTGATGAATTCTACACAAGACACAAGTGAAGCTGCAACAGCATAATCCATCCAAATACTTACACATGAAATAACCTCAATTCTCATTCAAGAATACTCAGTGTGCATGCATGACCAGTTAATGCCCGTCCCCCTTCATACCATACCAATATTACACACCTTACAAAAGCATTCGTAATATTGCTTATTTCAATACTTGCGTGCGAGAAATTAACATTCAACAAATTTAACACAACACGAAGTCATATTTCCTGCAAGCGAAAACAACCGATATTCTTCCGCTGCGATTGGTGTACACTGGAAGATCGCATTGGTTGTTTCTAGAAGTAATATTTTTATTTACATATCCTCTGTCTTTAGATACAAATTAAACATTACTATGCAAATTTAGAAATAACATGCTAACTTACATTATTCCAGTAGCTGTCAGATAGTACAGCAATCTATAACGACGCCGCCATTCGAAGAATTTCGTCGTCGTCACTGCGGGTGTCATCAAGAACAATGCTGGTGGAAGACGGTATCACTTGGTGGGACCAAGCATTCCAACATTTCTCGAGACTTTTCTTATGACATGTCCAACTGAATTTGCCAACGAACAGAATGACGCACTTCGCGCAACTTAAAAGTTGCGTGAAATGTGTCTTCGTACGTAACACTTGACTACACTCCAGTCCGAAAAGACGCAGTTTTCCACAAATGATGGTTTGTAGCTTCACCAGCTTCTTTCATCTTTTTACGGTTACCGAAAACACAAGAAAAGAATATCTCCCATTTCCCTTATAACCAAGAAATTACCCAAACACCTGTTGAGAATGTTCAAATGATTCGCCTTTCACCATTAAACACGAGTTCCCATTCTTTACGTGTCACTAACATCGATGGAACTGCTGCTGCATAGTCTACTTTTAATCACATTACAAGTGTAAGTATACAGGCATACTGCAAGCACTAGTTCAGTTAACGAACTAAATTCGCTTCGAAGTCTGTGGCCTAGCGTAATCGGGCCACATTATGAACGTCACGATAAGAATGTTATATGCAGCAGTAACGTACTTTGTTGTAAAGCACTTACAGGCAACGTGGTGACTACAATCAATTTCTTTCATTTCCCACGTGTCACACAATGCACAAGAAAAACATACCTTAACACCCGAGACCATATCATGACTCGCATTTGTTTTCGGCAGCTCTCGCATATTTGTGTCAATATACGTGCGCACTTTTGCCTCGAACACATACGTGTATAGCTAAATTATGTACCGCTGACAGTGACTGAACACTTACTCGAAGTTACCATGATCCTCACTTACTCGTTAAGTAGACCTGTTAGGAGTAGCAAAGGTTGTAGTACTCGTAGCTAGTGTGTTAGCCAATGAAGTATCGGAACTTTGCGTTAAAATACACGAATTACTGGACATGGTATGTAATGAAGCTGCGACTGGTTGGCCTGTTGCTATTTTCTTTCCACTGACTAGAATCCGAAATAGGTACTGTGGCCGAGTAGCGGAAAAACCACCAGGTTCCGACTTGAAAACGATCTGTATTCTCTTCCTCCTTTTTTTCTTCAACATTCAAACTTTTCGTGAAAATTGACGTCACCCTTCACTTCGTTAGTCTTGCAGCGTTACTTTAACTATCAACTACGAATATTGGTACACTTGCACATCAGCTGCTTTCATCACTGACATTTTCTGTTTTGTTATGTTAGTAAACTAAATTGACGTTAATTTTAATTATATTTTCATCTAACATAAAGTACATTAATCTAGATGAAAGCATCTCATTGCCAGCGAACACTGCTCCCTCGTACAAATGTCATGTATCTTGCAAGTTACGAATTTTTTAACGTGCAGTTTTTGAATGGTAAATAAATTATGAATATTAGGTGTGTCAGAACTACACATTCACAAATATTTAACGTGTTTTAGCCACGAACAATTTAAGAAGGACTGCCCTCCTTTCCGCATTTCTACATGCTGGTAGCCTGGCAGTGACTTATCACGGTCATTGCTTTAAATCACCATTGCCAACAAGTAACGAGCAAGTAACGTTCACTGCAAGAGCTGTGCTTAAAATAATTAATGGATCGTTCATCTCTAAAGCACGAGGGAGGGGACCTTATGCATTCATTCTTGTACTGGGTTGTAGTACTGAACACAGGCAGATATTAAACGGCGCTAGTAGTGTATATGAGGCGCCAATAATAAAGAATTAGTATCTTGTGTCACTGTTTTCGTGAAAATTACAAATGAAGTGAATAATATCACTGTTGCCTATGGCCAAAGAACAATTTTTGCCTACTACCAAAAAAGAATAGAAGAATGAATAAATGGAATAAAAACAACATATACCATTATGCTCTCAAGTAAGGGGTCCAATTTAAAACATAAAAATGCTGTATATGGCACTCATAATCTATTCAATGCATATAATCATTTCATTTTCACATGAAGAAGAATGCGCAGAAAATGTCTCTTGATCCGAGGGGGCCTCAAATAAAGGGCATCAGTGTTACTTATTATGTTCGTCCCTGGGGACCCATCATTATGCTTACCTCCCTGGCGGGTCTGTACTCCTGCACTTCCAGTGGCTACGGGTTATCTCATTTTCTCGTATTCGTCGTCGTTTACGTTCACGCTTACGTGGAGTGTGACACTTCCAGCGCACTTATATGTGAAGACGTAACTATTGGGCATGTATAAACTAAGGGCTATACACTGTATATTCTGTCACTACAGAACTACTTAATCTAGGGCAGCCTCCCCCTCCCCTTCTTTTCTTCCCCCCTGGATCCATCACACAAGTAATTCTTGGTCTTTCCACTTCACTCAATCCGTTTCATGTTTCTTGTACAGCTCTGCCTTCCAGGAACTGGAAATATCTGCAATGGGTTTACCATCAACTGCTCATCCTATGCCTGATTTTCGAAATGTTACAAAATCAATCGTTTTTGCGGTATTGTCTCTCAAACATGAACCTTTTCTTGTTCGTACGATGGTCCGATTTGGAGGCAATGAGCGGTAAGGATAGACAGACTCTTGCCTACTATAAATATGCACAAACAAACAGAGATGACAACACTAATAAGAAGAGTTATTTAGTTTTACAATGTCTTGTGAAGTTTGTGGTGTCTCCTTATATTCTTCCCAAAGCTCTGGCTCTTCGGCAACAATAAAATGGGCAAGAAAACAAATTTCTGCCCCATCGCTTTTGATCCAATCTGAAACTGCTGTCACAGACATATGTAAATATTCCACATATAATGGATACTGACACTGTAATTTCTCATATGTCTCAAGCTCCTGGAAAAATACCTTGCATTAACACATCAAGTATGAAGGATAGGAGATGTTGCTCTGTTCATCTGTGACAAGTTAAGAAGAATTACATAAACCCATTAGACTTTTATAATTGCAATAACATTACAATATCAATTTAATGTACTTACATATGTAAGTGATGGTTGACTGCCACAATCTATACTTACAGTAAACTGTTCAAACATAAGAGGCAGGTGTGTTTCACATGTATTATCAAATTGTTCTGTGACTCGACTGGAACAGTGCAGTTTTTTTTATTATCCTTGAATATTTCTGTTAACTGTGCAGAAATGATGCAGTATTGCAATGCCACCTAGCCTCAGTTTGTTCTTATTTAAACTTTTCACGCTTTCTGATAGTGGCTACCAATTAGTTCGTTTCTTAATCAGCTCTGGAGGTAGTGCATGACGCAAAATTAACTTTAAAAAAACTCAGATTTTCATGGAATTCTAACACTGTCCACATTAATTCATAAATTCCTGTATCACTTCATAAAATGGACACACTTTGTGAGGTTCTGTTATTAGAATCATTATCACATCCATCACAAAAGAAACATGTGTTTTCCATGGGTATTAAGATTTGAAACATGTTATATTACTTTAAAATTTTCTACTTCATGCAAAAGCAAAATATTCAGCCAATATACGTGCCATTACATGACACATATCGAATGCTCTTACTAGTCCCATTTGCAATAATACACTTCAGGATGAGTTTGTTGTATTGCAGCAGTGTAATCTCACAATTTCACATGTAGGAAGCAACAGATGAAAGTTGAGTATTAAAGTACAGCATGTATCAAATGTCATGAATGGAAACTACTACGAAGAACATAATAATAATAATAATAATAATAATAATAAAACATACAACATAAACACAGATTGTGCAATTCACATTTTTACTCATAGTTAAAATAAAAGTACTGATAACATTTTGCACAATACCAAAGCTGGTTTGGCACCGTCTTCAGTTCCATGCCCTGAGCTGCTGCCCAGCTTTCCCATTCCTAAAGCTGAACCTGCTTATTATTCTATAATACGCAGTACATTAACAACATAATACAATATACACTTCACTTTATTAACAAAGCCATAAGGCTGCACAACATATTCAAATAAATGCTGCTTGTCATGAAAATATTACCTACACAATACATTGTAATATATCTATTTATTTCTATAAGTTATATTCTCTGAAGGCACTTACATATAAAAATATGTCATGACAAAGTAGTATGCATTATACATGGATTGTCAGTTTTGCTGTGAAGAAATCCTCAAGGTTTAATATTTGCACTATTTTCTTCTTGCAGTAGAACATGCCTGTCTCTCAGAAACAACTATAAATCACACCACACTTTCCTCTTTGAAATCTTTAAATATAATGATGGCATTACAAGGGCCACTCAGAAGTCTTGCAACCTGTTACATGGCACAGTTATCTAACTCATGTATAGGTTTACAGAGGAGAACAAATTTTCAGTGAAACTAGAAAACCACTAAAATAAGTACGAACAAACTATAAAATTCTAATTGTGAACCACAGGCATGATCTACAAAGAATAACTCATCTTGTATAAACCTGTGAAAATGAATGAGAAAAACTGAAAAATGTATGTAACTGTGTGGATGAAACAGCATTTACAGATGATGTAAGTGTCTGAAGTAATGCCATGTTTATGCAAATGTGTCCAGTGTGGTTGCTATATGCAACCATTTACATATCTCATCTTCAAACACATTATTTTGGCATTGGAGCTTTCAGATTTGTGTGACAACTTAATATTTATTCAATTTTGTAGCAGCCAGTGTTTATATACTATAACAATCACAACAGAAATGGTGACTTTGGATGCAAGTAGTGACTATTTCAGTAATCTACCTCCTCTCAGTCTGAAATCTTTCTCTTAACCTCACCACCAATTCCAGGCCACGCATTCCTAACAAAATATTTACCATCATAATTATTTATTCCTTCTTTTAACCATCTTGTTTGTTGGCCAGGAACAGTACCGTTCTGCATTCCATTAACATACTTAACTGTACAAGTTCCTCGCCTCTTGGCACACAGAGGCAATTAACAGCGAGTACTGCGTACACTTATGTGGAATATGAACATTACAATTTCTATCAGCTCAAGAATATTTTAAAATCACACTTCATTTCAAAATGATTTCTGTGTTTGGGAACTTCAGTTATCTTCTGAAATTTGCCCGACCCCTCAAACTCTCCTTGCTTTTATTAGTAATAAAAATGAGTATATTTCTGATAGTTGAGTAAAGAGAGACCAACTTGATGTCACTTGCTTTATTATTTCTTTATATAATGTTCAACATGTTGCTTGCGACTTATGTGTTGAGTTATTTTGTGGGTTACATTGATCTGGTTCGATGTGTGTTGGTGTTACATTGTGGTTTGGCTGTGGTGGTGTGGTATCCGTATGCAGGTTGAAGTAGTGCTTCAACCTGCATACGGATACCACACCACCATAGCCATACCACAACGTAACTCCACCACACATCGAACCAGATCAATATAACCCACAAAATAACTCAACACATAAGTCGCAAGCTCCTGAGGATGGATGTATTAACATCCAAAACATGTTGAGCATTATATAAAGAAATAATAAAGCAAGTGACATCAAGTTGGTTTCTCTTTACTCAACTATCAAGATGATGCACGGTCCAATAAACATAAGAGTATATTTCTCTTTGCGTAATTTTTTCCATTCTCACATTATTTAATCAAGAATTGGTTCTGACTCCTCTATATATCTAACTAAAATGAAGGACTAAAATGGTAGTGAGAGGTTCACTTACAGTCATGTACCATCACAGAAACAGCAGTGATGAATTACCATTCATCTAAGGATGCTGAAAGCATCAGCATTTTAAACAACACATTTCAAAAGTGCTATGTTTTTATTGTTCCCATGCTTTAAACGAAAATTCATTATTATTTAAAGATTAATAATGCTCTCTAACTTTTTTCATTGTTGGTATATCAACAGTATGCTGCATTGTAATTGTGATTATGCTCAGCAAATTTTCAAAGCAACATGTCATCTGTGGACATTATCAGGCAGTTGGCATTGCTCACCTAGCTTCCCATGTATATGCCAGAGATATTTTCCTTCTGACATAAAAAATAAATCTTCTTGATGTAACATTTATGTTAACAGTATAACTGATTATTGGATCTGTGTAATAAAATATAGTGTTTATTGATTCACTTTTGAGATCACTGTTCAAAATTAGATTCTCAATAGAGTACATACTGATTTCACGTTTAATTACATAGGAGAAATCAAAAGTTTTAACACTGCCAATATCAAAGCAGGAAGACATGACACACCCACCTACCATCCCTGTAGCCTATTTCCCTAATATCCTTCGTAATGGTATCTTCCCCTCTCCTCTACCAGATGGCTGTTTTCCATGTCACCTAACAAATATTCTGCATGTAATCCTTGTATACTCACTGAAGCTACATACCCAGACCATCACTGTTTTGAAATTTCACTACTCTATCAAGAGTAAGGGAACTTCTAAAAACCAAAGAAAATACCTTGTTATATAATATCCTAACTGTTCCTTACTTCATCCCTGTACAGTTCAGTTGTATTTCTGAGCACTCTGTCTTAGGCACACTTCACATCTGACCCATAAAGCAAGATAACAGTTTCAAAACCATACAGTACTTGTGAAGTTACAGTCCCTAATATCATGATCTTCAGTGACAATCACTATATTCTGGGATATAATATGATGCAGTCTGGTAGCAACCTACACCATGTCCAAGGAGTCTACCACCTCCATCTACTAGGTGCCTCTGTAGGTTCTCCTGAAACATGATTGTGTTGCTACCAGACTACATGATGTTACATCCACCATAAGAACCTAAAACATCATACAATATTTAGAGTTTTAGAAAGTGGATGGGATGATGAGAATTTCTGAACAAGTACTTTCCAAATGTATTATTCTCATTAACTTCACCATAAAGCATATACATATTAGTTTTCCCCACAAATATTTTCAATATTATCAAAAGATTTACTCTGTTTCAAATTATGTATCAAGTCATATATACATTGTGTGTGTCTGTCTGTCTGTCTGTCTTTGCATACACATCAAGACACAAATACCCACGTCTAGACCAATTTTTTTTTTTGCTGCCCTTCAAGAAGATTTCTAGGTTTTTATTCATGTGATCATAATCTCAACCCAACAACTTCTGTGGCGATAAATGGAATTTCATACGAATTCTGTATGATGTTTTTAAAATCACATTCCTACAAAATGTCAATCTGAAATCTTGTGTCTTTCCTGAACATATCTATCAATGTCATTTTGAGAGTCACATGCTAACTGACATAAACAAGAACAAATATGAATGGTGACATGTCACATAAACTTACTACCGAAGTTGTTTAACAAACTATCTGACTGCAAGGCTTGAAGAGTGTCAAGAAAGTTTGAATACCTGTGGTGGGAAATTTCATTTGACATGCCAGAACAGTGAATTCTACCAGGATTCTACTCACCAAAACTGTAAAATATATCCCAGAGAAGAAGGTACACAGGAAGTATTTTAATATGATGGAAACATTGTTTCATGAATCTGAAAGGAATAATCAGATGAAGTTCAGAGAACCCACTGGATTCTAATTAAGTATTTTACACTGTTCAATATATGTCAGGAATGTAGTAAAAGATGGAGTGTATTTACTGTTGTGCATCTTGAAATTTCCAGGCTCAAATTTCAGCTAGCATAGGCTCCATACAGGGAGCCAGGCTAGTGTATTCTTATAGTAACTAGACTACATGCTAGACAACCAACCAAGGAATCATGGTTAGGTTACTGGCAGGTGCAACAGATTTTTCCCTTCTCCAAAGCACTGAGACCAGCTCTGGGGCCCACACAGCCTCCCACTGAAATAGTAACAGGGGCCCTTTCCCAGTAGTAAAGCAGCTGGGGGTGTGAAGCTGATCACTCAACTCCATTTAGTGCCAAGGTTAAGAATGTGTGAAGGTACACATCCATTCCCTCTATATGCCTTCACAGCATAAAACTTTACCTTCACCTTCACTCTGTACTGTCAAAGTCTTCCAGGTTGAGGGAAATAAGAATCAAAGTGATGACAGGTGAGGGGGGTGGAGAGATTTATGTTATTTATTTCCAAAAATATTCACTAATTATGGACTCTGCTGAACTCTTTCTTGCTATGCATGGTTTCAATTTATATTTTCAGTAGACCAAGCGTGGGTGACTCCCCTGAACAAGGTTTTGCCACGTGAGTGTGCCAGTTATATTGACTGAGACCAGTTACGATATTTTCAATCCCTCCAAAGAAATTCTGGGTGACTATTCAAATTATGCCACAACCTACAATCACATTCACTCACCAGCTGCATAACCTGTTCAGCAAAAACAACAGGTGTGGTAACACACAGTGTGAACTGCACAAGTCAATAACATATTTTCTTTGCAGAGATAATGCACAGCTATATGCATATACTTTGTTTCAGACTCACCAACTTTGATACCATGTTTGTACCAATGCAAGTCACAAGGGGATCAATCCATAACAGTACATACAGCAGAGCAGCTCACCCACAGATCACAAAACCTGCAAATCTTATGGTGAAATGACTCACCAATATATCATTCTCTTAATGAACAGAGGGCAAAACAACTGATCTAAGGGTCACTTAACCTGTAGGTCTGGACTCACAGGCTCATCAGGGGGTTGTTTCCTAAACAAAGGAGTGCAGGGAGTTACATTGCCTGCACACATGGAGCTGGAGTGACTCATAGGTTGTCATTCTATAACTGCACACTGAGTGGAGTAACTTACCAGCAGGTCACACAACCTGCAAGCCTAAGTTTCAGACACAGACTCAACAGTGTGTCCTGTGGAAACTATACAGTGTGGAACACCTCACTCCTGATATACATAGCCTGCACACCAGGAGTTGGACAAACTTACTGGCATATCATTCCATAACTGTATATAGGGCACAGCGAGTCACCAGTAGGTCATACAGCCTACAAGCCTGAGGCTCAATAGGTACACCCACTGTTGGTCTCCATGCCCTCTGAAGAACTAAGTTTCCCTGCACACTGAAATGTTACATCACATAGGAACATGGCGTTGAGGTAGCGTTATGACGCTCAGTCCTTTGCCCTTTTCATGGAAGCAGATGCCTCTTCCTCATCATCATTACAGAACTGGTCAGGGGCAGACCAGCGTCGCTTTCGGGAGTTTTCTGCCTTTTTGGTGCTCTTAGTCCGGGGTGTCAGGCATATACACACATCACCCACTTGCAGGCGGTGACATTTGAGCCCATAGCATTGAAGTGTTCTCTCCGGGTAGCAGGATGCCCATCCTTGGTCGAACACAAAGAATGGGTGCTCCAGTGCCGACTCGAACTCCACCTGCATCAGCATAGCAAAAGTTCACATGTAAATACAAAAACAAGAGCAGAAGAAGAAGAGATGAAGCAAAGAACATGAATAATAGGGAAAAATATGAATAGAACATTTGCAGCAGAACAAGAGGAGGCCAACTAGTCATATGTAAATACTGAGAAAAGGAAGATAGAGATTATCAGAGAAACTACGAATAAAATACACCATGGCTTCTCAAACTGTGGCAGGTGTACCACAGCCGGTACACCAACCACTGTTTACTGGTACACAGGGGTAATAACAAAATCAAAACATAATAAGGATAAAAATTTTAGGAAATAAAGAAGTCCCATATATTTGATAATACACAGCACTGCTGATAACATCACTTACTCATCACCACTGTCAGCCAGTCTTTACAATTTCAGACTTTTTATTCAAATAAAAAAATAGAAGCGGTTTTAGCGGTACACCTGCAAAAAAGTCTCACTACCCCTGCAACACGCCAGGGTCCATTCCGCTGTGCACAAGCAGATGATAGTACATCATTTTAAAATAATTCCACGAAGCGATCTTAACCAGTAGGTGTGTAGAATGTCTCCACATGCCTAACTCCTTGGCCTCAGCTATAATGCGGACACGGGATCCATGTCTTAATTATTTAATGTGTAATTAATTATGTGTGATTTCATGTAATGACGCTGGCAGTAGTTCCGGCCATACATAATCGAATTACTGTATAAAAAATGGAAAGGCTAAGCGAGGAGGAAGTGGTTGTGGCCCAATTGTTGTACTATATCGGCACTGCCTTTACAGACTAAAGAAATCCACGAAAAGTACTTCAGAAGCCGTACTGTATGAGGTAACTTAGATTGTAAGCATGCGTTGTCATGACGTCATTTCGGGACGTTTTCGCATTTTACCGCGTTATGAAGGACTTTCGAAGTTAAAATACGGAATACAGCATGTTTAATTCTTCCCTAACAGAATCCAAAAGTTCACCGTCACCAACAGTCCGATATTGGGCACGATGAGCTACTTATAGCCTCTCAAATAGAAAGCGCCAGTACAGTTCTTAAAATAATCGGTTACAAAATAATCAAATCGCTTACATGGAATATTCTTGCAAGTCAATAAACTTACATTCCCGCTTACCAATTTGCTACGACTTTCCTTTGTGGTGCCTTTGTGATCGCGTTATGCGTTGAACGGCTGCCAAGCAACGAAAATGACGGTCATCATTAGTCCGATGCAGCATAACTGATTGGTTATGGCTGCCTTGTAACGGGCTTACACATGAAAGACCTGTGTACAGGCCTATATATACAACCCACAGTTCTACTTCCTTTCACGCGGTTGAATACCAAGAGACATCTCGACATTTGTATTTCTTGCTACTATAAAACTGTCACAATTACGGACGGTTACAGCCACTGGGATTTTTATTATTGTATATTCCCGGACATCTTCTTGGAAAACGGGAGAAAGTGTTGTGATAGGGGGCGATCCCGTACAGACGAGACGAATGGTAACACAACGACAGTTTATCCGAGAGGGAGGACACGACAGGTTTACAAAGATAATATACTTTTTCTAATCATAAGGTTTGTCATCCCCGTTGCGTTTTCAAAGATAAATTGGGATTGTGTGTATACTTGTCTGACACAACTATAAGGTGGAAGATGTACGTACATTTTTTACATAAAATCAACTACATGTTTCGGCCCTATTTTCATTGGCCAGCTTCAGGTTGATAATTGAAAACATTTAGTAAACAGTTATACTAGGTTTTTTATACTAGGGGGGTTTGGGTGGGGGTGAGATTACTAAATGTTTTCAATTATCAACCTGAAGATGGCCAATGAAAATAGGGCCGAAACATGTAGTTGATTTTATGTAAAAAATATACATACATCTTCCACCTTATAGTTGTGCCAGACAAGTATACACACAATCCCAATTTCTACTTTTTCTAATTGATTTGTATTGACAGAATAGTGTGTTTGACAACCACCGCATCCCTCCAAGCGTCTGCATTAAGGATCATTCCTCATGCCTGTTCGACTCTGCACAGAATTTCACTGTTAATTCTGCTTCCTTAAGTCGCACGCGAAACCATCAACACATAACGAAAATGTAGGTATAATAGCCTAGGTGCCCAAACACCGCCTCATGACGATGCAAGAGGCATGTAGGTACAGTGTCGCACGTTCTAGACGTCGGCGTCAGGTGGGAAAAGTTTCTTTCTACATCTCGTCGCCTTGTCGTCCGTGCAGCAGTCCCTTGCAGGTCTCCCAGCCCAAAGCCCGTCATAGGCTATACATACATGTTTTCACGTTTTACTGCGGGTTTTCCCGACAGAACTTCCTTCGGTGGTGCGAAGTTGGCATTATGGACTCATTGTGCGGATATGGGTCGACCCGACTTCTCGGAACGAGCACCTGACTCCCCTGTCCTCCTCAGGGTGCAAACTGGCAGAAAGTCACTGTCCTATCGCAATCTAAATATATGTCCGTGCCGAGCCAGTGTATGGGTGCCATTTTAAACGCGTCAATAGAGAAATGAATCAGTCAGAAAATAGCACAAAATGCAGGCGTACGGGGTTCGCTCGGAGGATTAAAAATAGAAATACGTTTACTGTGGAAACGATTCATGAAGCTAGACTGCCAACACACCTGGCTGCTTACCAAAATGCTAAGGAATATAAATAGCTTCAAATACTATGGCAGGAACAATCAGTTTGGCGGGGGTTCAGTTTGCAAGTTCACTGACTGTTTCTTGTGACAATTTCTTCCGTGAACTGACATGTTAAACTCTGCGTTAGCTTGAGAGTGGAAGTGGAAGAGTCTAAGACAGATCAACTAACAACTAATTAGAGAAAAGTACAGAAAAATGTTTAACTGGTTTTTCGCACATATGCAAACTTCAAATTAGGAAGGCTGGAAAATGCCGAGAATCTGTGGGAAGCAAAATATGCATACAAAATGTCAGACAGCGAAACTGAAGGGAAAGAATAACTTGATAGGCCTAGAATATCGATGCAATGAATTTTTAAGAAATACATATCAGCTGGCCTCACCTGCCTCAGAACAAGAATTATCGCGACGACAAACCTCCCGGGTCCACAAAGCCACGACATTTCTTGTCCAGCTGAATAACTTTCAGCTGTTCGGGGTGAATCATGTAACACGGATATTTGTTCATCATGTGACAAAATACTCTGCCAGATTAATTCACTTGCAAGTGCAAATCTTGGACAAAGCGCAGGTTGCAATATGCAACTCATTCGCTTCTACAAGCGCTAGATTAACGATCTTCGTGTCAAAAAATGTACTGAAGTGAACATTTGTGTGTGTGTGTGTGTGTGTGTGTGTGTGTAGAAAACTGATGGTTTTCTTTTAGACTTGTACATTGAAAGCTTTGGGATAATGTGAGTTTACTCTGTGTCCGACCACCCTGATACACACGAAACAAAATCAGCGTCCTCAAGACCAGTGTTTCTCAACCTTTGTGAGACCGCGGCCCAGTAAATTCTTTTTTTCATAAGACAAGGTCCCGGCCCCAACAAATTTACTCGTAAATACCTTTCGATTTTTTAAGTTCATACATTAAACTGACATAAGTATTAACAATTAATTATGGCATAATCATAAAGAGTATTAGTACACTTATGTATACGGTGTGGCATGTTGACAAATATAAAATTACATTTAAATTAGTTATCAATCACTGGACTAATGAAATCTTGTAGCA
>Ga0123357_10001152_pt1 | contig 27500 bp, 20 predicted proteins | sample TergutEmb28metaG_FD_89873 | JGI IMG/M metagenome (GOLD analysis project Ga0123357, IMG submission 89873) | Embiratermes neotenicus P4 segment gut microbial communities from Petit-Saut dam, French Guiana - Emb289 P4 | ecosystem: Host-associated > Arthropoda: Insects > Digestive system > Gut ...
ATGGATTCAGAGGAATGTGTAGTTTCAAGCAATACATACCAAATAAACCGAGTAAATACGGCATCAAGGTATATGTTATGGCTGATAGCAAAACCTTCTACTTGGTTTCTTCCAAAATTTACACGGGAGCTGGCACTCATGCACCAGGATTGCCAGTCCCAAACCAAGCTGTTCTGGATTTGGTTCCGTCAGTTTCGGGAACAAGCAGAAACATTACCACTGACAATTTTTACACTTCAGTTCCTCTGGCCATGTCGCTGAAATCCCGAAAGCTCACTTTGGTTGGCACGACGAAAAAGAACAAAGCGTGCTTTCCACCTAGCTTTTTGGTGAAAGCAGATGAAGGAACAATTCAATACACATTTGACCATGCAAACAATTTCACTCTGTTGTCCGTTGTTCCAAAGAAAAACAAGAGGGTCGTCTTCCTGTCCACTATGCATTCAGAAAAAAGAGATACGAGGATATTAAAAAAGAAGAAATAAACGTATTTTACAACCAGGAAAAATTTGGCGTGGACAGTCATGATCAAATGTGCAGCTTGTACACCACGGCAAGAAAAACAAACCGTTGGCCAATGAGGCTCTTTTATGGAATAATTGACAGCGCTGCCTTGAACGCATTTGTTATTTTCACTGAAAATATGCCCAACTTTGAAGAACATAAGAAAGAGAAGCGACAAAAATTCTTGAAGGAACTGGCCCTTGCTTTTATAATTCCACATGCACGTCAGAAATTCTAAGTGCAGCAAACACCGCAAGATGTGAAACAGGTCATTCGTATTCGCGCATTTTACCGGCACCCTTACCAGCTCCAAGCACCACCCAGTGTCATTCAGCACAGCGCAAGAGATGTTACATTTGTCCCAGCTCAAAGGACAAGAAAACGAAATTCATCTGTAATGAGTGCAATAACTTTGTGTGCGAAGAGCACAGCAAAAGATTGTGCAACCAATGCCAGGAGTAAAATTAGACCTACATATAATGTAAAATAATCAGAAAATCACACATGAAGTGTTGTGGAATATGGTATGCATTTTGTAATACATTTTCTGTATATTTCTCTATCTGCTTCCATATATTCGAAAGTTCCTAAGACAAAGTCGTACATATTTGTCGATATTTCAGTATAAACCTGTGTTGTGAAATATTATTTGGAGGAAAAGAACATTGTAATAAAATGTGTTCATATTCTGGTTTGTTTACAATGGGGTCATATTGACCCCATGAAACCGTTAACGTAACGTTTTTCATGGTATCAGAGCAGGGTTAAAAAGTATTTCGTTTCATCAACAGTGGGAATTTGAGACATTGATAGACCGACGTACTTGACAGACAAGTACCGTTTCGTGTCTCAAGTAATGTTGCAACAGAACTTTATGTGAAACATGACATATGATATGTCGTATGTTCGGCGCAACGGAACTCTCTGCAATGAAAGAGGACGTCGATATTTTGCTTTCTCAATTTGTAAAGGGTTGTCTAAATCCTATATACGAAACGGCTTGTGACTTATCAACAGGGTTCCGTGATATGAAAATGTACATTACGTTGCTTTATAAATGTACATATAAATATGTGCACACATAAATCTAGATAAGTTATCTACCTGGAAATTGACGTAGAATGTGCACATCCACTGATTACAAAAAGTAATATTTCAGCAGTCAGAGCCTTTTAGTGTTTCAAAATGCAAACTTCTTATACCGTACCGTAACTACAGAAAAAGCAGCAAAACACATTCCGGCCAATAAAATCAGAAAGTGGCCACATACAGAGATATTCAGTGTATCTTCCAGTTGCTGCATGAACCTGTGGATTAGAGGGACAGGTGCTTAGAAAATATTGAAAATGTTATTTCTTACAGGGTTTTCATCATCTTAGTTTAAGGTGAAGGCTTTATACGATTTATGTAACTGCATAAAGTTTAGAGGGAATGTTTTATTGATAATTTCTGTTTTATTTTATATAATTTGTAGTACAGAAATAAAGTAATTAACTCTTTTCATTTCTCTATTGAATTGTGTTATGTATTTCTTTTTAACTTACGCCATTATATCCTGATGGTGTCGAATGGACGATTTTAACTTAGCTTGAAAGTCACAGTTTGCAATTGCTTTATCTTGTTCATCTTCCTGCCGGTGATGAGGTGTGATATTTTGCTGTCTGATATCCTGTATGGCCGCCTTTAGCTTATCGAACTGGCTGCAGGCCACAGCGATCAGAGTGGTAACCAGAGACATGTAACCACACATTACACCCACTGCCAGCAGAGATGAGAAACACTAAAATGAAGTGAAAATTTATATCACAAATTTGGATTATAGTGAAGTCACTAAGTAATACTGATGCAAACAATTTCAGCCTAAACTAAGGGTCATGTGGAATAAAATTTTGAATTCATATTCTTGTTTTTCAATTCGTATATTCCGTTTAGAGTTTCGAAATGAAAACAGTTTAGTAAATAAGCTTTATATGAATAATTTCACACTCAATTTTTCTGTGAATAATCTGGTAGTGCGACATGAATAAGTGAATGTAAAGCATGGAAACGACGGTGGATATAATGCTTAGGAATTAAATTATTGTGGGAAGCAAATTGTCTAATATAAAACACACTTGACATCTCCTATTACAGGATATATTGCACGGAATAAAAAAATTTCTTCCTGTCTCTGATTTAATTATGAGAATTGTAAAATTTTCTTCAATCTCGTGTGTTGTATTATGTTGCTCCAGTAAATAATATGTGCTGCGAATTGTCAGAAAGAAGGACTGTATAATTGACGAGCCAATCCCCGTGGCCGGGCGGCCTAAGGTATGGGTCTGCGGCTGCTTGTTTGTTTGAGATTGTGAGTTCGAATCCAACCGAGTACAACAATTTCTGTCACTTTAGTTTGTTGTGCGTTGTCAGGTAGAAGTGAATGCGTCGGGGTGATCTCTCGTCCGGAGCAGTCCTACGGATTCTGGTGTGTCTGAATACGATCTCGAAGATCCGTGATACGAGGCTATTAACCAATTGAGAGCCGAAGCGCCACAGAAAGAAAAATAAAGAAATATAATTGGCCCGCCGAACCTAAAATATTCTGTCAAGTGCATGATAGTTATTATCTGTTGAAAGCAATAGATCAAACTACACTATTATACCCCTGATATAATACTTCCAATACAACTTTCGTCCCTTTTTTCACATGTTTCGGTGCGCGTGTGGTTTGATGTAGATTTGCGGTGGTTTGGGGCGGGGGAGTGATTAAATTTGTTGAAGACTTACTAATAAACTGTGGGGATGAGGAGAACTGGTGCTGGATTCTTTGTGATGAAGAACATCGTGAATATTACGAATGGTTTTGAAGTATAACCTGTTCCGTTTCCTTAATATCTCTGTTGGTAATCGTTAATAATTTTTCTTGCAATCAAGACATAACATTACATCACGTAGTAATAAAATCGTTAATCTGAACAGCCTGTACTTCTGAAGCGCTATGGATTGGTATTAACTGAGTGCCGGCGGATACACTGGATATACCGAATTCTTCCTTTTCTTCCCAGTTCTGAAGATATATTCCCCACACAGCCACGGACAGACCAAGAGGATCTAATTGAAATTTATTCCATTTCCTCATTGTCAGCAAATACCAACGTCCTTTATTTAGAGAACACTGGAGAAAAATAAAGAAAGAGGTCAGAACGAAAGAAAGGAAGAAAGAATGAAAGTGAAAAGTATGTGTCAAATAAACAACCCCATTAAATTAAGAATACTATAAGATGAGGTAGATGAGAATTCATTTATAGAAAGTGTTACCTGTGAAATGTTAACCAGTTCATAGAACGGTGAAACAGTCCAGTCGAAAGGATACCACGCAGCTAACATGGTTTCATGATTTTTCACCATACGTATTGTTGACTGGACGAAATGAAAACACAATATCGCAATAGCTGCACTTCTGCTGTACTTCATAATGAGCGGGATCCATCCTGCCGCTGTCACGTGTCCGTTGTCAGAATCTTTGGTCCGCAGATCTTCCCACGTGAAGCTGTTTGTTAGGTCCATTGCACGTTCAAAACTGCGTTGTCGAAATCTGAGACAAAGGAACCAAACAACTTTTTCAGGTACATTAACTGTGGGAAAGGAGTCAAATGACAGCAAGAAGGTTTGGATCTTGTGTTGTGAGATTGTGGGCAATGAATGTTTTTGCAAATAATATTCTGAAAACAAGATATTTTTAGTTGTCTGGTGTAGAAGCCACTAATGTTTCAGTGATAAAAGCTTCTGTACTTTCATCGGACAAATAAATTTGCCTCAGATTTAAAAATCTAGCATTTGGACATTACACGTGTTCTGTACGAGAACATCGCTGTCTCCTTTCGTTACATAAAGAGTTTCAATAAATTTTATGCTAACTTTACAGTTTATTATCCAATGTCTATTCTACCCTGACAGCTTCCTACAGAATGTCATAGACGACGTGTCAAGTAAAACATAACATATATATATATATATATATATATATTGTACATTTAACGTAGAAAAACCAACATTCCATTTATTATTTGGAGCTTTTCATTTAAAAATAAGTAGTGGTAATGTGAATTAGACATCGTTCCGTTCAAGTGTCTTCTGTGATATAATTTGGAAAAATTTTCATCACATTTATGATATTGCAGAAATGACAACCTGTGCTATTACTTACCGGCAGTTTAAAAATATCCACATAACATCCGTGAAAGCAATCAACGCACGCGTTGTCGTCATGGAGCGTTCCAAATCATCCCTGTGTACGAAAACATCGACGAAAATACCTAGATATGTTGTGGTAGCGCATATAATCACTGTTATCCTATAGATAACGTAAATAGTTGGTATTTTCTTCATCTTACACGGAATTCCTGCCATTCTTAGAAGGAAAACCATCGTACCGAAACGACTCTCGGACAGTCCCTTCTGTTTTGGTTCTTGTCTATTCATGTGGAAATAATGTACCGCGGTGAGAAGTAACACTTAATTTAAAGTACTGCTCTTAAGGTTGGAAAATTCACGTTTAATTAATACTTGTCACCTTCTCACTGTTTAGTACATCTCCGAGTGACAGGAGATTCTGCATGACACTGAGCTCCTTAAGAGAATGCTACAATATTTTATGGTGAATGGGCGATCAATACTTTGTTAAATTGCATTATTAATAAGACACGAACGTTGGTAATGTAAAATCCTTAATTTGCTTCCGGATGACTGGGGGCAACCACGCTACCGTGTATTATATAAACTTGATATTTGAAAATTTTTAAAAGTAAAGAACTATTCACTGGTGTCAATAATTAATTCACACTTTTGATAAATTTAACCCAAAACGAAACAGATGTTTCATTGTCAAATTACATGTATTCCCCGAATTGTAAAATACCGGAAAAGTAAAAGAATTCAGGGGTATAATAAAATGAATGAACATAACTCTTAATGTATAATACACGTTATTCTTCTCAGTTTCCAGAAAATCTGTAATCTGATCTTTCATCTTATTGATCATTTAAGTCTGTTTTTGACAGAATTTCATTCTAGCATTAAGTTACATGCTCTCCGACCCAGTGTCCCTTTTTTGTATATTTTAACTATTCTCTGAAACTCATTTCCCTCTTAGTACTGATAATGTTAAACATTGTTAGATACGAAAATTATTGACTTTGTGTTGAAATCCGAAACATGCCATTTATTTCGTGAGTCACGTAGGAAAACACGATATTTATATAAATCAGTTTTATTTAAAATGTCATTAATTTATCATACGATGAAGACTTATTCGATTCGATTGCGCAAGATTTATTCACTTATTAATTTAACCTATATTTCTGATAGCAATGACAGTTTATCTTTCTGCTACTGGTAATGAAAAAATACTTTCTTATCATTTGGCCCAGACTTCCTACTTGAATTTGGGGTTTTTTTTTTTTTTTGCTGAAAGAATGTTTTTGGTTACTCCGTAAGTGTCAGTGCGTAATTATGAATTCGAAAACTGGGCATCGACGAATCAGAAGGACAGAATTAGCAGAATATTTGGAATGGACTGGATGTGTTCTATAAAATATGGTTTATCAATTCGTTCAAGTTTGTTTGTTTTGATGTATGCCAATAATGTACTGGCATGTTTGAAACTTTTTTTTTCTCATATAATACAGGAGTTTTGAATCTTTGAAAAGTAGCTACCCAGTACTACTTACGGAATCAACCTGATAGCAACCTAGACAGAAATCTAGGACGTAGGAGCATATGAACTGAGTCTGTTCCTGCTTTGCCATTACTAACGATAAACTGCAAATGCCGGAGAGCCATGTACATTTTCAGTAACTTCAGGAAGATTGAATTTATATCGTGTTGTGATACGAGAGGCACATGAATTACCATGACGTAGGCTGTACACAGTTCAGTCCGTGTGGTGCGATGTAGACGCGCATCTACATTGTTATGGACGTCGTTACTGCAGTTTGGTGAAAAGAAACTACACTTGTGACTCCGGACTTCATTTAGAAGGGTTAACCTTTCCATTAAGTTGTGCAAAGGGCTGCAACTCATCATACCATACCGAACCGCATTCCTGGGTAAGTGGTACGTGTCTGAAAGTCAGTATGGTGTTACGCTATCAGAGGTTTTGATATGAGTAGTTAAATAATTACTGGCTTCTGCTTTCCTTATTTTTCTATTTGCCGTATACAACAGAACATTGTTTTATTTTGTTGATTTTTATTCTTTGTGCATACATATAGTTTTCATTTGTTGAAAAAGGGAGATGATATTGAACTGGAATCCACATTGCAGATGAAATAGTTCGCCTAATGCAGTGTGTGCAATTCTGTGAACAGCGCACTGTAACAGTAGCAGTACAGTTACATTTATATATCTATTCAGTTCGCTCCATGTTATTTTGCAGTGTGTGTAGCACTTCTATATCCGAATGTGCAAGAAGAATACGGTACCTGACCTGATCTGAGGAAAGAGCAACAGTCACATAAAGAGGCTTCTTCAGAGGACTAAGATTTCGGTGGCTTAAAGACTAACAAAATTAACATTTTCTTAAAGCATTCGTGAAACAAGTTGTGAATTTCTTAGAGCGGCTGCGTTATGACGTCCATAGAAACAATTGGTGATTTGTAGAGAACCGAGATATAAATCGTTACAGACAGTTTGGTATTAACAGCTGACACAGCACGAAAACCGTTCGGATGGCTGTAGAATTAGATTCAGAAGGAGGTTCCTTGAACCTGCTGTAGGACAAATCGACACACGCTTTTGCGATACTGCGAAACGCCGTAATGGGTTTCTTCTCCGTCATCCTCGCTCTGCTGACAAACAGTTGTCAGGGTTCGACAGTGAATTTTCTGTAACGTTCTATGTGATTTGTGCTATTTTTAGATGTGTCCATTTTTAAGTGGCATTCGCTGAGAAGTGATAGTCAAGACGAGAAGAGCGTAATCGGAGAGATCAAAACGCGAGTTATTCCTAATTTTGAAGTTCGAAATTTAACGACAGTTGTTTAAGAGCTCCTGCACGATCCAGTAACAAAGACTTAGGCTAAGAACTTTACCCATAGAACACGTTGGAGATAATTTCCTCTCCGTTAACTTTATTGCAAATGGCAATTTGCTTGGTGACTAGGTTCGATCTATCAGTATTTTACATTAAATCCTTCGATTTGAAAAAGCCATTAAAACTCTTCGACAGAAGCGGTGTCTGGTTGAGGTCTGCGGTCTTCAGGAACGTTCCACTGTATTGATTGGTAGTTAGGTTTCAACATACGTGGATAGCCTGAAGATACCAATCTTCATGGTTCGATCATTCAAAAAGAAGACGGGACCTGGAGGTTGTCCAGACACTTCTGTAACAAACTATCAATTAACTCTACTTAACATCTCAGAAGAGTGCTATCCCAATTCCCATTTCACTTGTTACCTCTCTATGGCGAAGAATGAAAAAAATTTAAACAGTACAAAGTCAGCTATGTAAGAATTTATTTTAATATTCATTTCACAATATGAATTCACAATTTCATTTTGTCCCAAATGAAGCAGGGACGTTCAATTTAATTATACACACGTGTCGAAGGCCTTTATTCACATCCATCCGGCACAAATTTCAGTGTGACATCTAATTTTTTGTTGAATATATCAGTCTTGCGTTCTTCGATGCTGGGTTCTATCCAGATGTGACCTTCCAAATTCCTAATTAAGACCATTACAACTCCATCAGTTGCTATGCCAGTCATTCTTCGTAAAGAATTACGACACGCAATATTACGAAAATTTGGTTACTTCAGCGTAATTCAGCAAACGTGCAAAAGTATTTTAGAATAAGCACAATAGTGTTTACGTTACAGTCAACGAAACGAGAGGTTTGGCTAGATTACTCTTTGTGAATTTGTCTGAATCACAAAGTTGGCTTTCCAAATAGCTGCACGTTTTACAAAAATACAAAAGTTATTCTGTGATTGAAGGCGGATGGTAACTTCCCCCAGGTTTTTAAACAGAACTGTATGCTGCACAACGTACCATTCGCCCTGCTTGCGACAATATGACTTCCGGACCTACAGTAAGATATATCAAATTGTCTATAGTTTTGTGAAAATATAACCCATAATTTGCCGATTGGAAATCTGAGCAAGTCATCATTAATTTTATCATTCACACTTACATACGGTTTGTCACTCGGAGAAAGTATTAAATCTAGACTGTGTAGTGGTAATTAACAATTTCCTAGAAAACGCTTCGTTAAAAGGGCACAACACAGCTATTCAAGTGTTTATTGTAGTGAAGAATTTACAAGGCACAGTTTGGGAGGAGGAAGTTAGAGGTTTTGAATATGAAGTGTTTATATTTTTGTTTTTTCAATTTATGATTTTTCAGTACTTTACGTTCAAATTGTTTGTCAATAAATATTTTCCACTTCTGTCCAATATGAAGGACTACAGAATATCCGTAGCTGACTTCAGTACTCCTACGTGTCTGTATTTAATAGAGATATATATGTTGAATATTAGTTTGATCTTTGTCAATTTGTGTTCAGAAGAAATGTGTTTATAAATATGAGTTCTATAATCAAGTTTGACCAAGCATTCTTCTTCAATATAATTTCTTAAAATAAAAAGAGGAATTATATTTTATTGTAAAGTATATAGCGTGTTACATTTGTTCGCATATTTGTGTTTGTTTTCTGTGGCTACTGATTTCAACCTAGAGAAACGTTAAAAGTTTCCTCTAACAGAAAAAAATGCACCCACAACATAAAAAGCTTTTAAATGCATTGCCCGGTGCTGGTCTTTCAGGAAGTGAAAATACGTCATTTTTTTAACCTACTGAATCTATTGAATGTGAATTCCATTCTGTTCTTGAATTGTGGCCTTGAGATCAGTCATCGCCTGTCTGTCCAGAATTCTGTGATCCGCCTATTTCTTTTCTTTGGTGCCTCAACCGCTACTTTCCAAAACATTAAATCGGAAAGAGAATTTATAATCAATAGAAGAAGTGGAACATGAGGTAATTTCTCACACTCAATGTAGAATATAAAAATGCAAGTAACGGTCCAAACTTACTGTAAAACAGGAATGAACACAACTTTGATATCACACTGTTGACAATAAGGCGCATGCTGTGCCGCAGTTGTTTGAAGCGCAGCGTTACAAGCCGGCATGTCGCCGTTTTTACTCCGGATGATGTCATTGGAAATTTTCACAAACATAATCGTTCCGGCCACACTTTAGACCTGGCGTCTTCTCAGCCTGTAACGGAACTTACTAAGAAGTATATCATCTGGGGTGTAAATGTTGCAGTTGCGTAGGGTTGAAAAACTTAAAATCTTCATGTGTCGATTCTCATGAAATCTGGTAGCTTTAATTTCTTCTTACTCTCTGGGCCCGTACATGGGCTTCTTTCCTGTTTTTTACGTGTTTGTGATAATGTTTTGTCTTTGAAAATTAATTTTACGATTTCACGATACTTTTTGACACCTCGACTCGAAATGACTGAAGGAATTTTATAAGAAAGCTATAAATTTGTGTAATGCCCTTGTGTACAGACCGATTCAACGCACATTTAAATGTTTGCTATGACTGCTTTATTTGCTTTAGGTCTTGATGTAAATGCAAAGGTGCAAAAGTAGGAAGTTTTATGGGACAGAGACGTGCATTTAAGTGCAGTTAAAAATGTAAGGACGGAGGTCACTGAACTGCCTAAACGTAATGCAGCTGATGGCATCCGTGACAAAGTTACATAACAACGGCAGCTGCAAATAGTTTTAAAGTTTCTAGTGGCAGGCAACAAATTATACCGTTGCTTCAGCACCCCAATTTTTCACACGCTAAAAGATTCTTGTCTTGTAACATTATCTCGGCTGCTACATGAGTTTTTATGTGCATTGTCATGGTGGGAATCAAAATCAATATACTTTATGTCAATCCGTCTGTTCGTATGCATCAGCACGACAGGTTACCATATAATAGTATATTGGAAATATATGAAAATGTTTCGAAAGTTATAAATTTGCTTAAAATCGGAAAGAACATGGGTCACTTCTTGTATGTTTCATTTTAACGTCCACATTAATAAGGGTAGAAACTCTGTTTGCAATAGAAGTGTTATTAAGTAGGTTATGTTAGCCGAATTTGCGAAATACAGAGTTATTCTAAATGACTGTCAGGGTACAATTGCCCAGCGGCAATTCCTCACCAAATTCAGGAAACAACCACCATCTGACAGATCCATTCGAAAGTGATATGCACAGTTTCAAGAGACAGTGTGTGTGTGTGTGTGTGTGTGTGTGTGTGTGTGTATGTGTGTGTATCCCGGAACTGAAGGTACGAATAAGAACCGCCGTTGAAACCATCACCGCTGACATGCTACAAACAGTTTGGAACGAACTCGATTATTGTGTTGATGTTTGTAGAATCACAAAGGATGCACATATAGAGCATCTGTAAGGTATGTAACAAAAGCTTTGGGTGTTGTTCTATTAAATGGAAAAAATATATATACTCCCATCTCGAGTGTATTGTGTATGACAAGTTGTTAAAACCCCCGACAATGATTTTGAATAAACCTGTATTTCTCCCTCACGTTAGAAAGTTATTGTACACTAATTGCCTAACCTTTCTTATGATGGTTAAGTGTTGAAAACATAAACTTGCATATTTGTGGACACAAAATTTGTTCTGAATGATCGGTATTTTTTTCAATAGGCTACGTGACTCTGAAAGACTTTGTGGAATAGAATGTTTGGACAGGGGGGAAAAAATAATTTTCTCCACAACGTTATCCTATCAATGTTGCCAACCTTCCTATTTCCACAGTTAAGCAGTAATCATTGTGTAGACTATGCCAAATCGAGTTTCAACACAGTAACCTGCGTACTGGTACTGAGATCAGCTGATCAAAGTCCTGCAACCGATCCGTGCATTGATTTTACTATTCCACCGCTGATATTACGTCCTAAAAAACATAAATTCAGTAAGAAGACTAGTAATGTTTAAGATAACAAATATGTGAAGTCAGAGTGAACAAAGTTATAACAACACACAGTCAATAATGCAGTTTGTTTTATTATGATAATCCCCAACATTGTAGTCAATGTCGAAGGCGACGTTTCCTGGCCTTGACTTGAATACTACTTATAATAATTACAAAATTAGTAGTAGTATTCAAGTCAAGGTCCGGAAATGTTTGTAATTATGGGATATAAACTATTACAGTTGCAAAGACATGCACTACTAGGGGTCAGTGAACATCCTTGACCTAAAATAAGAAAAGAGTGTTGCGAAACACTGTGCAATATTAGCAGAATCCACATGTTTTACCTCAAATTCCAAGTCCCCTAACATATATATTGTGAAATATGTAGTCTTAAATAAGTGTGAGAAAGTGGAACATGTAAGTCATTACTATGTTTAAAGTAACAATTTGAGATTATTACAGGAAGACGAAATATGTACAACGTGACACTGACGAAATTTTAAATCCTTTAGTATGATTTCTGAACAAATTTAAAATTTTATTGATAATAATAGTAAGATAGGGGGAAAATAGAAAGCGTAACAGTTTACGAAGTGCGTTGTGAATGAGTAAATATTTTGACCTTCTATATAGGGGAACATTAGATTGGTAGAAATTTCATATTAGTGGTAAAGCTGGCTGGCGTATTGAACAGTTGGTCATTCTGTAATGTTTATATAACTACAAATTTTGCTGCGAAATCTTTAAACTTTATGCTAACCGAAACAATGATCCGTATACGTCGAATAAACTGGAGAGTATAAATACAAAAATAATAGTGGTCTTAGGATTAGTTTAAAGACTATTTGTATAATTATACTTTTTATCTTATTAACTTCAACAGCGAAGCTGATTCAGAACGAAAAAATATAAATATAGGATTTTCATTGCCAATTTTTTAAACATTTGCTTTGTGTTGTTTGTGAGGAATGTACACTTGTACTGAAACTCTTTGGTTGATGGTTTCTTAATTATTGTTGCGATTAAAGCTGTGTGTGTGTTTGGTATAAGAGACGGTGTATTCTGATGTGAAAATTCAGGGAACTGAGAATTTAAAAATGCAATTAAACTTGATTTAGTTTATGTTTCAGTACGTAATTTGGCTTATATCTTTGATTGATAATGTATCTGTTCGTTTATATTGCCACGGCACATCGTGTTACACACTGACAACGGCACGTGACGTCCGCAACAATTATTGTTGTGTCCATGGCAAACGTTCTTTGTAACTCAGTATATACAATAAGACCTACAAAACAATTATGTGAAATGTGTTTATTAAACGTTATTCATTACGGACATGTTTCAACCGCTCTCTCCGTCGTCATTAGGGAGTCCGAACAGACTGCTGAAATGCTGAATTGAACAGCTCAGTTTTACAAGTTTCAAACTTCCTTCTTCGTTAATGAATGTCAAGTTTTTAACTACTAAACTCATACAAAATTCAAATAATTTAAAAATGGTTTCATTGATTTATTTAATTAATATACTCTCTGTAACAAAATTAAATTTACCACTGCTGTAAATGTAATCGCATCAGTATGTATATGTATATATAATACATATATATATATATATAATTCTAAAATAAAATTTAAAAGTAAAAGATCTGTCAACATGTTGCCTGCTTCTGTTTTCTATGGAGGTGTGTCCATTAATGGGTAATGATTCAGACCTGTCTGTAGGGTTGTAAGAAGGTAAGGAGTGGAGGGTGCTGTATTACTGGTTGCACAAGTAACGAACCTGTAGATCATGTTTGTTCATTAACAATCACAAAATAATGAAGGAATAAGTGAAGGAAATAATTTTTTAATACTTCCATACGTCTGCCTGTTTGCCCGACTGTAATAGTGTCATGGTAGTATCAGTGGGTCCTTATTAATGTGCATTGTGATGAATTTGCTTGGCGTAGCCTTACTGTGGGTTTTTTACGTGATATAGCGAATGTGTTCTCTGTATCTGAGTTCAAATTCACGTCCAATTTCCATATTAATATCCGTTTACGTGTTTGCCATTTCGTCTTGTAGATACCACCTTTGTATTTTGTAAAGCAGTTGTCAGTCCGTGTACGTAATTTGTTACGAATGGTTTTCGTGCATCGGAAAGTAAATTTGAGACTTGTTTTACGAAATTGATGTGACTTTTTCGCTATAGACAGTCATGGAATGAAAACGTCACCAATATTTTCTGTTTAGTGTTATGAGAATTACACTCGCTAAGAATAAGTCTCTACCATTCGATTTAGTGTTTCAGAGTGTACGGCTGTCCGTCTGTAAGTAAATATTGTTTCTATAAAGCTGTAACTGTATGTGAGACTGCCCAGACTCTTTTATATTATGGGCAGTAATCTGGCAATTTAATCCCTTTGGCCGCTTTGTTTGAGATAATAAGAATGTATATGGCTACTCGCAAAAGGAAGAGGGGGTGGTTATGTAGGTGTTGTTGGTGGTGGTGGTGGTGGACGTTTGTGCTGTTGTGGGCCAGATGCAAGATAAATTCTTGTCCACATGTCCAGCAAAGACATTGCATTTACGCTGAAATTGCCCCTTGTTGGAGGGCTGGACATTTGGAATGCATCATACTGTTCTGATGTTAAACAATTACATTCCTTTTAGCACATTTCTTTACTGATCACATATTTCCGTGTTAATTCTTTGTAATAATCTAAGGCAAATAATTCCTTCTTGTCGCAATTAAAAAACACAGCGAAATTTACAGTCCAGTGCTTAGTGCAAATAGCAGTACAAGACTTCGGAACACACATATATTAATTGATGATGGAGATTTATGTTTCAATCAATGAAGAGAACGTTACACTCATTAAGAATAAGGCTACAGGTTTCGGCTAAATTTATCCCATTTTTATTTCCTTTTCAAAGTTCCAATTCAACCTAACAAATGATCCAACACATTATAAACTTTAGAATATTACTTTGCACTAGATGACACTCAAGAACACATCACACTCTGTATGACTCCTCTGGACTTGGGATCGGCCAGTTGTGGATACCTCTACTTTGCAACATACAATTTGCACAACAAAGAGACATCCACATCCACGGCGAGATTCGAAACTACAATTCCAGTAAGTGAGTCGTAACCGGGTTCGGGTAACTAAATATGTTGAGGCTTTATTGCAATATCCAAGAGGGATATAATTTACATATATTTATCAGTCTTCAGATTTCAAGCATGTAGAGAAACATTAAACCTAAAATGTAGATTTTGAATCTGTAAATGTTAATAAAATATTTAAAATGCAACACGTCATAAGCGATTTGTTGTTCTTGGAATGGACATACATATATTGCAGTCTGATAATCGAAGAATAGATGTCAGAAATTATTTCGTTTATTAGTGTAGTAGTTTAGTATAGAGTAGTGTAGTGTAGTTTAGTGTAGTGTAGTGTAATGTAGTGTAGTACTCACCTCCACCACTTCTGCTAATTTAAATTTTTTATCCCAATTGCCTCACATTAAATTACAAAATCAATACACAAAATCCCGATTTTACCTGTGGTGCTATAAGTAAAAGTGTCCGTATTTTACCTTATCTGTTTGCCCCGACGTTTATTCTGAGTGGAATTTTCAGAACACTGGGTTTTAGATTAAAAGACGTCGTTATGTCTTTCAAATTGATAAAAATAGGAAGAAGTTAAATTTACTACAACATTCCAAAACGGAATTATATGAATTTCCGTAATTGGTCGAAGCATATTACACATTTACACAGAATAATAACCAAACAATTCAACACTGAAAGTTTCCGCCTCGTCATATGTTATATCTATGTTCACCTACAGGTTTCGATCGTTTTTGCGACCATCATCATGGTGTTTTAAAAGAATATAAATGAAATATATCATGTCGGTGAATATTAAGACGATAAAACGTACTGTATCAATGTGCGTTTTTTATTTTACTACTCAAGTGGAAAAACTTTCTCAATACAAATATACAGAACACATAAATTATTTATGTTGTATCGTCCTGAAATCCACCCCTCCACATTGTGGCAAACAGTATGATTCCTTCAGCGCCAGAGCTATAAGGATACGGTGATATTGTGTGATTTGGTGAAAAGGGCGTAGACATTAAATTATTTGGACGTGACAGAGAGAATGTAATAATGAAAATGCGTAAAGGACAAAAGGCAAACATTCATAATTTTTGCCTTCATTAACCCCAGTTATATACATGTGCGTGTTTGTGGTTTTTATGATCGCATTACCATATATAGCCTCACACGTTTCCTTTGTTGGAGTATGTTTAATTCTTACAGAGATTAATATAAAGTGCTGAGAATGTGATTAATTTAAATATTTGTGTATCCACATTCTTTTGAAGTTTCAGTAAGTCCTTTCATTCTAGTTACGTTGTTTGTTTCACGATTGTCTCTATAAACAAAGACCATGCATCACAGTGGCTAAGGACATCCAGTACACTCGTGTGTTTCTTTCGGAATCGTGTACTTTACGTTGAGCAAACAACAAAACATTTTCAATTTCTATTTTCCATATAAAAATTGGGTACCTTTTCACAATACATATTCCTTCAACTGCACAGAACTGTAAATGCACATGTATGACGCAATTGGCATTTATTCTTCTCTTTGTTAATCACCTCCCTGAAGATGACCAATGTAGGTCGAAATGTTTATGAAGAATATCATATAATTATGAACCTATTGTCTTGTTATTGTTTTGCAGTTGTTGGCCTAAATACCATGAATTAATTTATTCACTGAACAAGTATATTTTTTAAAATTTTAAATTCAGATAAATTTCCCTTTAAGGGTGATAAATACGATTTCCCTATGTTAAGAACCGATATTTAGAAAATGCAGAGTTCTAAGGCACAAACTCTACACCGCCAAAAGCCCTCCCCCCGCCCCGCTATACTTTGGTGTTTTGGTCTTTCAGCTCAACGGCAATTATACTTCTGTTGTTCGTTTTGTCCACAAGCTGGTTGATGTACCGCTAGTGCTATACGCTTGCTGTCGGAATTTGTCGTTTCGAAGTACTGCAAATACTTGAAACTAATTGTTCAAACCAATTTCCCCAACACGTGTTGGCATGTTGAAACTCTCCGATTTTGTGACGTGATCATTGCTATTTACTTCCCTGAATTCCAAAGCAAATAGGATAATGAACTTTGTTTAGTAAATTCCAACAGAGATTCCGAGCCGAAACTGTTACCCATGTAGAAAATTACTTTAATTTATATAAGTTTAGATTAGTTTGCAAATTTAACGCATTGTCTAAAATTATGAACCAGAAAGGCATTTCATTATTTCCTTTCGAACCTGAGACGATGAAATGCAGCTATTATTTCAGCAATGTAATAAAACGTGTCATTAATCATAAAACATTATGAGACTAATATCGCAAATAATCCATTTAAATATTTACCATTCTCATAATAAAAACAAAATTTTTTACTCCGCAACTTTTCAGTTGCAGCTCTTTCAGAATTTTGTGCAGTTCTACATTTGATGCAGGCAGCAGTCTTGACGTATTGTCACTTGATTAAATACAAACATTCCATAAACTAGTGCTTGTTTATCGAGAGACTCATACTTCGTGTATAGAGTTAGTCTACAATATTCGTGTGACATTGGGAGTAGAATTACAAATAAACAGAGGATTTAATGTAGTGAATATCACAACGTATTTGATTTTTAAGGAATGAGGAAGGGCTTGACAGGAAGATTTTGCACGGTTTTAGTTTTTTTATTCCGCTAACAAACTGTAATATTATACTTATAAAGTGTATATGCATAATGTTTTATGTACCTTGTTCTACCAGAAGCTGTACTGTATAAAAACGAAAAGTGGAAGGGCTACAGGCATGGTTCTGTGTTAAGGTACGGCATTCTGTTTTCTTCTTCATTGCACCCGTTACTTTCCTAATTCTTGTCTTTCATTTGAAGCAGAAACATGAAGAAGGACAGCGTCTCTTGCATTATCTGCAACAGACAAATACTGCGTTAGCGACAGGCACATTTATATATGTAATAAATCAAGAGATATGAAATTAAATGTCTAAAACCATGATATTACACTGAAGATATGAGATGTGCGTCGTAATGTGTGAATCGCCACAATCAGTAATATTGTGAATGTTCTGAGGACTGTTTGTAATTATGGGTATTTTTATAGCCATGATTGGACTTGATACTATTGGCATTCCGTTTCGTTTTGTGAGACATATATTTCCGAAGATTAAGAATATTAAAAAAAAATTCATCATTGTTGAATCAATCTGCTGGTAATATTTGTTTTAAGAGTTTTAGAATAATTTAATATTTGTTTATAACGTGGAAACGTAAACTAAACTCACTGAACCGTCCATTTAAGGAAAGCTGTCTTTATTGTGCTATCTCACTCATTTTGTATTTGTGTGTGATGCCCCATCGTAATTTAAAAATTAATGACTTGAAACTGGGTAATTGTATTTCATTATACTAGAAATCATGTGTGGTTATGCAATGTTGCATTTCTTACCATATCAATTCTACTTTCTATATACAAATAAAAATATTCCCTATAGTTAACTTTTTAAAAACCTATTGACTTTGTTGATATCAACACGGTCTTCAATGCATGTTGTAATGTGCAATTTATGTCGCAGAAATAATTTGATGACTTTATTACGTTTATTTATAATTCCTGTAGACCACGGGTTATTTTGGGCACAGACATATCTTCCACCTTCAAATAAAATACTGCACATTCCAATACGTACGAATAATAATCAAGACCGAACTTAATTTATAATATAAGAAGCGTAATATTTAAAAGGATTGTTTTAAGATAGCCTTGTGTTTGTTGCGTAAATTGGTGGTTGGATAAAGCGTTCTAAAATGAAAATTTAATTACTTTTAAATGTAATGTATTCATTAAACTACTCGCGAAAACTAATGACTGTAATAGGAACGAAGTGTTGTTGTGGCGTAAGATGGTGCGTTTATTACTAAGCTAAAACTCATTATTTTAAGATTTTATCTCCCCTATAAAGTAACTCTTGATGTTGTAAGGACAACATATTGGGTATTTAAAATTAAACTGGAAGATTGTTGGTCCTGTTTAATAAATGGGACACAGTTGTGGAGGTTTTTGCCCGTAGGTAAAGAATTTTCACTTTCTCTTTCAACTTTGTATGGTTTATTGATTCGAAACTGAGTTATTTATATAAACTTTGACTTTCTCGTGTGTTCCCGATAAGTTTTGTATAATTTTAATAAGTTAGAGGGGTAGGCGGAGGGGCTGTTATTTAGGGTTGTGCCATATAAGTTAGAAGGTCAAGGATTCATTGGATGGAATAGTTATTTCCGGCAGCAATATTGCTCTGGTTTCTACTTAGCCTGTAACAGGAATACGTACAAGGAATGTCTACTGAATAGTATACACGGCCCTAAGTAGGGCTGACAATCTTACTACATTTATGTGCTAATTGTCTAGACATCCTGGGAAACTCACAATTTTGCAACACTAGGTTCTTGTCCAGAACTGTACAGGGACACCTTCATGTTTTTGGTAATATCGAAGAAGTTATGTAACTTAAAAATTTTTTTTAATCCAATGCCCCACATGTCCTTGACGGACTTCGTGGTCTTCCCTCCTGGCCATGGCAAAAGTGTAACCGACTTCTCAGGTTGGGACGCCCATGAGGCACGGTTACGTTGTCCCGATGATGTGAGTGGTGATATAGGAGGAGGTAGTGCCAGGAGGGCGCTTAATCCTAATTTCAACTAACCTACCCAGACCATGGTCACCGCGGGAATCCTCCCCTTCAGGGAAAATTCCCACGGTAGAACCGGGAATCGAACCCAGGACCTCATGATTAGTAGTATGAGACTCTGACCACTAGACCACGAGGCTGGTCGAGTGTAACTTAAATATTTGAGGATGAAAATGGGGTTAATGTACTGTAATGTACTGTACCGAAAGGGACTGCCAGTAACAACCAGGTATTCACCAAATTAAAGGAATATTTACGTGCTTTATCCTGGATTACTATTAGAGATGAACCTTACAGAGTGACTTCAATGGATGAGCCAAATTTCGTTCACTTTTTTCCACATTGATCAAAATAATTTATTTGAAAATGGCTGCAACTGAACTCGTGCGTTTAGGCATTGGTGCTTTTTGTTAATCAATGTATTTAACACACTATCGAATGACCAGAAATATAAGCAAGCGTTGTTGGAGTTTGGAAACCATGGTTTATGCCAATAGACAAACTGGGCGCATAAGACATTTTTTTAAGAATGTAAAAGTGAAGACACAGACATAAGACTTTATAACACTGCATAGTGAAAAAGAACACGCGTATAAGGAACGCCTTTCCGTATGGTTGAAGCAAGAGATCACGAATATTTCTTTGTTGTTGGTGATATCTTTGTAAAATGTGAAGCCTTACACAATATAACAAGATCATCGATTTCAAATTCCTGACAGATGACTCAAGAGGCAATGCGTCTAGCCCTAGCGATATTCGTTATATTAAGAGAAGTGACAGTCTAACATTTGCCAGTAATTCTGTCTGAATATTATTAAGTTCTAAAATCTAAAGTTTGAAGGTGGGATATGGTATATTATTTTGTCCAAAACAATAATGTTGTATCGAGAACGGAGAATTTACTCCCATGCACAATTTCCGCTTTTACATTTCCCAAGCCATTCTATTTAGTGTTTAGATTTAATGTTACAAAGCACCCTCGTTGTTTTGAAACATCTGCTTACATAAGTTTTGTGTTTTTCGCTGAATATAAAAAGCATAGTAGGTTATTCTCAGGCGAAATAATAGAAAGAGTACCATAACAGGAAAGAGAAACGCCACTTGTTCACAGTGGAGAAACACGCAATGACATGACTATAGAGATATAAGACATTCGGTGATTTATCCAATTTTATCCAAAGTGGTTCGAGGCAATCATTCTTCATCCTTCACCTTGTGTGATATCTTAGAATGATCTGGCTATTTACAGCTTTAATTTTATTGATTATTAAGTAGGGATCATCCAAATCCACCACCCGAAGCAAAATATGTAGACGACGCTTCCACACAGAAAGAGGGGAAAGTGAAGGTATAGATTCTATACTTAAAGATAAAAAAAATTACTCACGTCATCGCATTTCTATAACAAGGCCACATTTGTACAAATTATTCTTGAACTCTCGATATGCAATCCAAAAATTATCAATATTTATATTACAGGTTTTAAACCGTCTTAAATATCCAGGTTCATTATAGTGATAGTAGATTCCTTTTACGCAAGAACTACACATCATTAACCAGTAAAGCCATACGAATCATCATTTTCCACGCAAAATATAATGGGTTCCCTCATCTAAAACTATTCAAATTTTCATTTCAACATATTTTACCCAACAAATTTCCAAAGATGCACGTTGCTACATTAGACCATCCTACATAGAATATTTTGTCTTTATACATAAAGTTGACTTCAAACTGGATTTTTGCTTGTAATGTTATTTAATTTTACATGTTGGGTATTGCTTTTTATTTACTTACAGTCTTAGGATGGCGTTCAAATAGACGAATCGCTTTGCATTTCAATTGTGTTAATAAATAAAATAATTCTACTAGACGAAATAATTTTGCCACTAATGAACTGATAACAGTTTATACTGGAGATTTTGGCTCAATTTTTGTTTGATGTTGCTGCTATAGTTATATCAAACATTTCCAGGCTGAACGCAAATTGCAATTATTCTTCTGAAGTCTGTGAGAGACGTAACATAGCTATCTCCCCAAACTACTAATCTCATTACAAGTTTTAAACTGCTGGCGCCGCAGTAAAACTGCATATTACAAAGAGAGTTGTTTGTGTCCTCGAATCCCATTTAACATAATTTGTGTTCACTTTACATTTGGTGTCTTTCAAAAGCCGTAAAATTAGTTCAAGTTGTCGTACCGAACACCAAGTTTTAACAGATTTACATTTCATTGAGCAAGCCATTTTAAGGGGATCCTAAAACCTGATCGTGATATACACCAAATGAGAATTTGTGGATTAATTCTACCAATGATGTAGTTTTGACAAGACAACTTTCTAGTATTTCACGCTATGTCAAAATCTTTCCAATACTTAAGGTCTCTATTGGGAAACTGGTATATTAATTGGTGTTGTTCTTAAAAGCTTAAAGGTTTGGTACCATTTTTTAAGGTTCCTCCATGTTCTGAGAACGCTACATAGGTCCAAATTAGGATTTTTCGTAAAAAAATCTGTGGTAACATGTGGATTTTGATGTTATTAATTCTGCAGCTGGCTATTAATAGGCAGCACTGCATTATCAGACCAATTTGTACTCGTATGTTCACATTTGCAAAAAGTGACAGACGAAGTAAAAGATCCCTTTGAGAACTGATTGAGTGTACGGTAAGTACGTGAACGATCCATTGTTAGGAGTTTGAGGTTGAATTTCTTAAGAATAATGAAAACCTATCTAATCGCATTACAGATAATATGGTTATAAGTTCCTATTTCGGTGACGTTGAAGTCACCAACCTTTTCCTTTCCCCGCCTTTCGCCGTTCACACCCGAAGTTTAGTTTGAGCATAAATGGACATTCAGCTGTTGAAAAGGCCAAGCAGTACTTAGGGAAATTAATTACATAGAAAATGTGATGGCAGATTGTATGTTATTCTCCATGGTGTCTGTTAATATGGGAAATAACGTCTAAATTGTGGTAACCTGTGTCCTGCGGGAGATAGGAATTTTATTTCTCTGTCGCCGTTAAATTCCTCTCAGTGGTGGATAGCTCCGGTATCGTAAAGTTAATGGAACTTATTGCACAACTACAATGATATAAAATCATGTTAATTTTGACTTATTCTCCTTCTTAATTACATTGTTAGATACATACATTCAATGTGGTCACATTTGATACCGGAACAAACTTTCCAGCTGTCAGTTGGAACTCCTTGTTAGCTGTAGCAGTGATGAGCACCAGACATCGCTGAAATGGAATAGGTGTTCCCACCCAGTCACACCCGAATGCCGCGTCTCTCACACTCTCCGCCTGAAACATTTTTCATTCAATGTATTACGTCCTTTTGAGCTATACATCAGGTCATTGAGTGTATCAGTCGCTTGGCACGCTAAAAAGTGGGATATAATAAATAGTTTAAAAAGAATTTTTCTTTCGCGTCAAGAATTTTGCAACACTAATAAAAAAAATCTGTAATCAGCTACAAAATTTCAATTTAATTTTAACCTTTATCATAATGGCGTACCGTGAGTTAGGGTCATTTGAAACCGCAAGTAACGAAGGTACACTGTCGGGTAGTTTGCGGCCATTTAAATGGCCGTAAACACACGTAGAGGCATAGAATTGTAGCCCCAATTGCTAACTCCACATTAGGTTACGGTTTGTGGTCAGATTCATGCTCCGGCCACTTTACTCAATTAAGAACCTCTGTATGTCATGAATAGGAGTAGCAGCGTGCGAAATCTCGTATGTGTCTTTTTTAACTATGCAAAAATAAATCTTTCTTTCCCTTCTCAAGATATGTCTAGCAGTTCGAAGCAGTTCGTAGAAACATCTGTTCAGCATTACTGAGAACGAAGCCTCATTCACTCTGCCAAGCGTTGCAGTCAAAGAAATGTCTAGTGAAGTTGTGTTTTAACAGACATTTTTTCCTGTGTACTCCTCTGAAATAAAACAAAGCAATATCGTTGATTGGTATAATGCACTCTGGTACTTATCCTAGCCAAAACGAATATTCTTTATGGGCGGTCGCTGGAAATATTACTACTAAAGTGGACAAAGCGTTAAATGTTTTAATTTGATAAAATTCCAACAGCACACCAGTACTTTCATGTCTGTCGAACATTGTAGTCCTGATCGTACGCTGTTACAGAATGAAGGTTTGAGAAATTTTTATAAAGATAATACATACCATTGCCACAAAAATAAATAGAGATTGTTAGTGTCCCCAATGTAATGTCACGCTTTTCTCAACACCTAGGCTGAAATTTTGATGCCTCGTTGGTAAACTACAATCAGGGTTATAATTTCAACTGAAGTCTGATGTTTAGAAATTAACAGACTAGTCTGAAAACTTCGTGCCTTATAGAGTTAAATCTTATGGCTTTTCACTATGTGACCACTGTTCCAAAAAAACAGACTGAATGTTCGTTCCTCAGTAAGCGGTGTGTGATGAGTATGTGAAGACAGACGGGTTCCTGTCCCTAAGCCGGATATTTGTGACTGATTTGAGACTAGGGTAGTTAGGATGCACGGTCCCAGAGCGACATCAGCACTGAGGACGAGGGAGCTTTTGAAGACGAGACAGGGGTGTCACACCTGCAAACGGACCGACTAACATCCATAGGCCACGATTCCAGCAGATCATTTATTTCAAATGCCGTGATAAAAAAATAATTCAGAGTGGACAGTTCCACACACCATCCGATTGGAAGGGACACGCCTTCCGGACCACACATAAGTGTAGTAAACACCTTTAAAGGGGAAACTAGTAGGGAAAAATAAAATGAATCGTCACATATGAAATGAAGACTCAAGTACACATAACGTTTACCCATTTATTTTGCTGAAATTACCACACTGCATGTGATGGAGTCTAAGAGATTCTATCACGACCATCTTCCCTGAAGCGACTGACTCAGAAATGTTTGTGTTTCTTGTTATAACAGTACATGGTATGCATGGTATATTACAAATTGGACAAACTGACAAACTACTGGTCAACGTCTAATCAATTCCACACATGGTTCTACATTATCGTCATGAAACGGAACAGGTGCCTTCACATCTTTCGATTTCTACAGCTTCCAGACAACAATGCTGAGCCTGACATTACTGACGAAAATTCTGACAGGTTATGAAAGAGGCGAAATCTATGACAAATTCTAAAAAATCATTTTAAAAATGTTACAGCCCTTCTGAACTTCTGGCTGTAGACAAAGTTATTTTATTGTTCAAAGGAAGTGCCATTACCCGACAATACGTACCCCAGAAACACAAACATTTTTCGCACCAAAAGTTACAAAACCTGTGACTAGATTGGATGCACGTATGAAATGACTGTTTATTTTTTACTTGACGGGAGTGAGGAAACACGAATATCACCCGCTTAAGTCCGAACTGTAGCGTTTCGTGTTGATGACACAAGCAAATTATCGCACATGAACTTCGAGTGGTGGGAAGAGAATCTTTATAGTGAAGTGTGACGTGTGTTTAATAAGATTATGCGTCTGAAACTACCGCGCTCAGGGACAACTCCTAACATTTTGAGGTTGGAATTTCCTATGCAAACCTGGGAACCCAAAGAGAAATCAAATAAAATAATAAATTGTTTATTAGACTAAATTGATGCAACAATTATGATTTGTTGAAAAAACAATGCCTCAACATGTTTCGGGCATCATTCTGCCCATCTTCAAGAGTGCAAGTCTGTACACTACTGCATATGGTTTTCTGCATTGGACCCATTGACCCAAAGGACAAAACAATGACCCACCTTAAACCCCTCAATAACACCTCCCTACTAACCCCCTACGAACAGTTCTTTATCCATTCCCCCGATAAAGAAGGGAACCTCATCTCTGAACAAAATCTAGGAGAACCGAACCCCATACTCCAGTTAGCCATTGACCCAGTGAGGTAAAAAGTGATGAGTCAAAACAGGAATTAGAGCAGGTGTTCGATCACTTCCCGAAATATCATACGAAAATGTTACTAGGAGACTTTAATGCAAAAGTGGGGAGAAAGAATATTTTCAAGCCAACAATTGGACAGGAGAGTCTCCATCAGGATAGTATTGTTAATGGGGTTAGACTAGTTAATTTCGCCACATCAAAAAAATCGGGTGGTTAAGAGCACGATGTTCCCTCGCCGGAACTTTCATAAATACACCAGGATTTCCATTGATGGTAAGACTCACAACCAGATTGGCCACGTATTGATAGGCAGAAGACGGAATTCGAGTGTAATGGATGTGCAAAGATTTAGGGGAACTGACTGTGAAACAGATCACTATCTGGTGATTGCAATGGTTAGGGAAAGATTTGCCGTGGGTAAACAGGCCGCACAGAGTTTTGATAGTCAAAGATTTAACTTGAGGAATCTTAATGAGCCAGAGGTTAGGGAACAGTACCAGATTGAGATTACAAACAGGTTTGCAGCTTTGGAGAACTTGAACGATGACGAGGAGGTAAACGCAACTTAGGAGAACATTAAAGGCAATATCAAAACCTCAGCGAAAGAGAGTCTGGGTCTGCACGAAGTGAAGCAGAATAAACCCTGGTTTGATGAAGAATGTTTAGGATCAAAAGTCTCAGGCTAAAATGCAGTGCATACATGATCCAAGCCAAATCAATGTAAACATACTGAACAATGTAAGACGTGAAGTTAGCAGACATTTCAGGAAAAAAAAGGCATATCTGAGAGCTAAAATTGAGGCACTTGAAACTAACACTATGAGCCAAAATATTAGGAACTTGTATAAGGGCATCAGTGACTTCAAGAAAGGGTACCAGCCTAGATGTAATATAGTAAAGGATGAGAAAGGTGAGTTGGTGGCAGACTTCCACACTATTGTGGCTAGGTAGAGGAACTATTTCTCCCATCTATTCAACGTGCGTGGGATTAAGGATGTTGAGCAGGCTGAAATACACACAGCAGAACCACTAGTACCTGAGACAAGTTCCTCTGAGTTTCAGCTGACTATCGACACAATAAAAAGTCACAAATCGCAAGGCATTTATCAAATACCGGCAGAACTGATTAAAGCAGGGTTAGGACAATTTGCTTGGAGATTCATAAACTTATTATTTCTATTTGGAAGAAAGAAAAACTGCCTGAAGGGTGTAAGATGTCGATCAAAGTACCTACTTATAAGAAGGGAGATAAAATGAATTGTAATAATTATAGCGGCATATCACATTTGCCAACCACTTACAAAACGTTATCAAACATCCTGCTCTCAAGATTAATTCTATATGTGAAGGAAATTATCGGGATCATTAACCTGGCTATCGACGTAACAGGTCGACTACAGATCATATATAGTTTATTCGTCAAATACTTGAGAAAAAATGGAAATACAATGAAGAAGTTCATCAGCTATTTATAGACTTCAAGAAAGCTTATGATTCAGTTAGGAGAGAGGACATATATAAGATTCTCATTGAGTTTGGTAACCCTAGGAAACTTGTAAGGTTAATAAAGACGAGTTTGACTGAAACATATAACAGAGTCTGGGTAGGCAAGAACGTGTCTGACAGGTTCCCTATTAGGAATGGTTTGAAACAAGGAGACGCTCTAACACCATTGCTTTTTAACTTTGCTCTAGAGTAAGCAAATAGGAGGGTTCAGGTAAACTAGGATGGCTTGAAACGAAATGTCGATGACGTTAATATACTGGGAGGAATCATACATAATCTAAAGGAAAATGCAGGAGCTTAATAGCTGCTACTAGGGAGATTGGAGTGCTGATAAAACTAAGTACATGGTCATGTCTCGAGATCAGAATGCAGGACGATTTCACAGTGTGAGGATTGATAATAATATCTTCGAGAGTGTGGAAGAGTTTAAATATTTGGGAACAGCTTTAACAAATCGAAGTTCAATTTCGGAAGAAATTAAGAGCAGATTGAAGTCAGGAAATGCTTGCTAACATTCGGTGCAGAATCTTCTGTGTTAGAGTTTGCTATCCAAAAATTTAAAGATTAAGATATACTGAAATTTAGTTTCGTCTGTTGTTTTGTATGGGTGTGAAACTTGGTCGTTGATATTGCGAGAGGAAAGGAAGCTGAGGGTGTTTGAGAACAGGATGTTGAGAAGAGTATTTAGACCTAGGATGGACGAGATAACGGGGAAATGAGGAGATTGCATAACGAGAAGCTAAATGATTTGTACCCCTCACCCAATATTGTGCGGGTGATAAAATCGAGAAGAATGAGATGGGCTGTGCATGTGGC
>Ga0123357_10001153_pt1 | contig 27485 bp, 10 predicted proteins | sample TergutEmb28metaG_FD_89873 | JGI IMG/M metagenome (GOLD analysis project Ga0123357, IMG submission 89873) | Embiratermes neotenicus P4 segment gut microbial communities from Petit-Saut dam, French Guiana - Emb289 P4 | ecosystem: Host-associated > Arthropoda: Insects > Digestive system > Gut ...
ACCGCCGCGATCTGTGGTCCGCCATCGACACCTATCTGGCGCGGAACAGGCGTTTCGGCACTGCGTAGGGCCTTTAGGCGGCTAGACTTGGACGTCAAAGGGGTCGATTTTTGTGAGTGTTGTCAGCCGGCAATTGGGCACTACGTTTGCGTCTTTGCGGTATTTCAATTATCGCGTCTGGTTCTGCGGGGTGACGGTTTCGAATTTGGGGGCGTGGATTCAGCGCGTCGGACAGGACTGGCTGGTTCTGCGGGTGCTGACGAATGCGAATGGCTGGGCGCCGGCGATTGTGACGGCGTTGCAATTCTTGCCGTTCATCGGGTTGTCGGCGTATGCGGGGCTGTTGGCCGACCGCCTGCCGCGGCGGCGGTTGCTCGTCCTGACGCAGGCGGGCCAGGCGATTTTGGCATTCACTTTGGGCATATTGACGCTGACGGGTGTTGTTCAACTTTGGCATGTTTATGTTTTCGCATTTCTGCTGGGCTGCGTGACCGCGATCGACAACCCGGTGCGTCAAACGTTCGTCCAAGAGATGGTGCCTGGCGATATGTTGCCGAATGCTGTGGGGTTGAATTCGGCGTCGTTCAATTCGTCGCGGTTGATCGGCCCGGCGATCGCCGGTTTGCTGATCGAGTGGTTCGGTTGCGGCGTGACGTTCATCATCAACGGCTGCACATTTATGGCGACGATTGTCGCGTTGATGTTGATGCGTCCGAAGTTGCTTTACCCAGTACCGAAAGCGGAGCGTCACAAAGGGCAGATCCGTGAGGCTGTTCAATATGTGCGCGGTCGGCGTGATCTGGTGATGATATTCACCGTCATGGCAATCATGAGTTGTTTTGCTTTCAATACGCAATTGACGAACGCGCTGATGGCGACGAAGGTTTTCGACAAGCCGGCCGGGCAGTTTGGCCTTATCAGCTCGGTGTTCGCAATCGGTGCTTTGCTTGGGGCGTTGGGGGCCGCGCGTCGGCGCCATCCGCGTTTGCGGTTGATTCTGACGGCCGGTTTCTTTTTCGGAATAGCCGCCGCGTTGTCGTCAGTGACACCGACCTATTGGGCATTCGGCCTCGTCGGCATTCTGGTCGGTTTTTGCATGTTGACGACGATGACGGCGGCGAATTCGACCATTCAGATGAGCACTGAGCCAGCTATGCGCGGTCGTGTCGTGTCGCTTTACCTGCTGATCTTCCAAGGCGTGACGCCGATCGGATCGCTGGTCATCGGCGGTGTCGCCCAGCATATCTCAACGCGATGGTCGGTCGGCATCGGCGCGGTCGCCGCGCTCTGTGCGACTATAGCGGCGCTGTTGTGGGCCCGACGCAATTGGCACGTCATAGTGCGTCTTGACCAGGTGATGCCGCCCCGCGTGACCGTCGTCCAGTTGCCGGACGCGGTGCGCTAGCCGAGTTCTCGGCTGCGCATGTATTCGTCCAGCGGGGCTTTCGAAACTGTGCGGGCCATCGGCATGGCAACCGCCGGCAGCAGGACGATCGCCGGCACCAGCGCCCACGCATAGTCGGATACCGTCAGCGTCGTTACGACATGGAACCAGGCCTGTGAAATCCGCCAATCCGTGTACTGCGCCACCAGCGCACCGATGGGGACGGCGAGGATGACCGCCGCCACCCCCAACATACCCACTTCGGAAAGTATCGTCGCCACAACGACACGGTTGCGATAGCCAAGGCTGCGCAGTAGGTAATAGTCCGGTGCCCGCTTCAAAACGGTATAGCCAAGGCACGCCATGACGAACAACAACGCCACCGCCACACTGACGCCGGACCCCACGCGGATGATCGACGTGATCTGGTCTGAAAGTTGCGTGATCTCGGTGCTGATTTCGCTACGCGTCATCACCTGGGCGACCTCATCGTCGGCGTTGAGGCGGCTAGTCACCTGTTCGATATCACCGGACGGGACGCGAAGCAACATGCCGGTGTATTGTCCTTCCAACGCGAACACCTGCTGGGCGAAGCCGACATTGAAGCGAGCCTCGCCAGGCAAAGCGCTGGAAAACGTGCCGATGACGTGCGCCTCGAAATGACCAGACATCGAGTCAAGCTGCACATCACCGCCAACCTTGACTCCCAGTTGGTCGGCCGTCGAAACCTCGATCAATATGCCGGTTGGATCGGCATTGTTGATGTCCTGCCCATCCAGCATCATCGGCGCTTTATACCAAAGTTTCGCCGGGTCGTAACCGCCGACATTCAGATTGACGTGCACGGAACCGACTGTCGCCTGCACAGCGCCACGCACCTCACCTGTTGAATCGGCGGCCCCCGCATCAGCTGCCAGCTTGGTGTAGGTGGCGGCGTCGACCGGCGCCCGAAAGTCCGCCAACAAATCCCAGGTGGATGACGAAACCTGCCCCTGCGCCGTCGACACCAGGGACGAGAACGAAATAAAGAAACTCGCGGTGATTCCGAACCCCAGCGCCATCGATATCACCGTCAGCAACGAGACTGCTTTGTCTCGCGCCGTGTTACGCGCCGCAACTCGCAACCAACTGGTGGGCAAGTGTGCGCCGAGCCACGTGGAAACCGCACCCGGACGCCGCCCGACCCCGGCGACAGAACGGATGGCATCCAGCGGTGTCATGTGGGCAACCTGAACTGCTGCATATATACCAGCCGCCACAAACACGACGGCGATGGCTGTACAACCAATCCAAAGATACGAGCCAGTCAATACGGTCACTGGCAATGGGATGCCGACGGACGTGGCGAATTGCCAAACGAATATTCTCGCCAGCACATAGGCGACGACAATGCCCACCGCCATTGACGCTGCGGCCAGCACTGCTAACACCATGGTGAAAGCACGCGCCAACGCGCCCCATGTGTAACCCAGCGTCAGGAACACGCCAAACGCCCGCCGTTCCCGCGCAAGCCATTGTGCCAAAAGGAAGAATATGACGAACACCGACGACAAGCCTGTCACGGAGACGATTACCGGCACGACTGTGGCGAAGGCCGCCAGATTCTTCTGCAGATAGAGCGACGAGAATTGCTCGTCCGGGCCGAGGGCGTAGGCCTGTGACAGCCCGTCTTTTCCCGCCTGCGCCAACACCGCCTGACGCACCTGCCCACGATCCTGGCTAGGCTGAAGTTGCAGCAACACCGAATTGACGGGTGTGAACCCGTCAATCTTCGCAAGCGCAGCCGACGTGATGAATCCGATTCCCAAAGAATCCTTAGTCGGTATGAACAGTGTCGGGTCGGCCGGCGCCAGCAGAAATTCAGCGTCGCGCACGACACCGCGCACCGTAAACGAGGTGGCCGAAGCACCAAGTGTTACGCTGATCGAATCGCCCACTTTAACACCGTGCGAATCGGCCAGGTGCCAATCGATTAGGACGCCGTTCGTATCGTCGGAAGCCAGATAGCTGCCCTGCAGCAGCACTAGTTTATTGATCGTTAGTTGATCGTCAGCCTGCCCTGCCACAACCTCCATGTTGAGGTGCGGGTTGCCTGGCACATCAACCGTTCCCAGCACGACTGCCCGTGACCGTGACGCCGCGACGCCCGCCACTGACGAGAAGTCTGGTGCATTCGTCGACGACACCGGAGCGAATCGCACCTCGAGGTCAGCCAGGGCGCCTTCAGCGAACCATCCGTCCCGCGCCTTCAGCGTCGAATCAATAGCTGATAGACCGCCAGCGAATATGCCGAAGCAAGCAGCGGTGATTGCCACCAATGCCGATAATCGTCCCCACATTGAATGCGCCGAACCGACAGTATGTGCCAGCACCGGCGACTGTGCCGTTCGATGTTGTCGATCAGCCACGTCAACGCTCGCGTTCCACGGCACCACCACCCACCCGAAACACCGAGTCAGCGAAATCGGCCACCACCGGATCGTGGGTCGCTATCACCACGGTGCAGCCGAGGTCGCCGCGAAGTCGCCCCAGGTAGTCAAGCACCAAGTGTGCCGTCTTCTGGTCAAGCGCACCAGTCGGTTCGTCCGCCAATAGCACCGGCGGTTTCTTTGCCACGGCTCGGGCGATAGCTGACCGCTGCTGCTGCCCACCCGACAGCTGTGCCGGGTATTTGTCGATCTGGTCAAGCAAGTCGACACTGGCCAACGCTGCCCGCACAGCGTCGTCCCTGTCAGACCGTTTCCAATGCAAAGGTTCAAGACCGCTGGCCACATTTTCGCCAACCGTCAACGTTGGCATCAAATTGAAGAACTGGAAGACGAAGCCCACCGATTTCGCGCGGTAGTCAGCCTGCCCGGCAACACTCAACCTGCCGACGTCTAAGCCGTCCACTATGACGGTGCCAGAAGTCGGGCGGTCGATAGCTCCCAGCAAGTGTAGCAACGTCGATTTACCAGACCCGGAAACCCCGCGCAGAGCCACAATCTGCCCCGTCTGCACCTCGAAATCCACGGAGTCGAGCACGACGACTGGTCCCGCCGCCAGGTCATAAACCTTGGTGACGGACCGCAATTCGATGAGAGTCTCTCCGACCTCCACAGCCCCAGCCTATCGCAGGATCTGGCCAAGCTTGATGTTGGTTTGGTCTGGTGGTGGGTGTAGTGAGTTCGGGGGTCCCCCGGCTTGGTCTACGTCGGCCCTAATACGTTTTCATGCCGGAGGCTGTTGCTTCGCAATTGGCAACTGTGGTGTTCAGCATTATCCGGGCTACGCCCGGCTCCAAAGGGGCCGACTCCGCTCAGCCAACCTCCATTCACTACACCCAACGCCCGCGCCGCCGCCACCGACTTGTCAGGCGCGCCCTCTTCTTGATGAAAAGTGGCCAATCGGGGGACCTTTTGTGGGGACGGTGCCGCGATTGGCCAATTTTCGCCGGTCTTGGGCCCGATTCAGGGTGCTTTTTGGCCAATCGGCGAGGCGCCGTTCAAATTCGCTCCACGATCGGCCAAATTTCACCGTTCGTCCAGGGAGACGGGGGGACGGAGAGGAGGGGACGGAGAGGACGGGCGGGAAATGGAGGAGGGGACGGACGGCCCTAGCCGCCCGGCTGGCCGCCGAAACCGCCTCCGCCGAAGCCGCCAGCGCCACCGCCACCGACGGCGACTCGGGTAGTGCCCCCGCCGCCCAGGGCGCGGGTCAGGCCCGTCAGACTGGACGGAAGTGCTTCCTGCGAATCGGCCACGACAACACGGTCGCCAGCGCTGACGCCCTTGCTTATCGCCGCCTGGGTGGCGCCGATCGCTGCGATCGTCACGGGCACGGTGCTCAAAGTGTTGTTGGCCAATATCTGCACAGTGCCGGAAGTCGCCGATGACGAATCGAGCACGACGGCGCTGATCGGCACCAACACCGCGCCGCTCAACTGGCCGGTGGTGATGACGACGCTGGCCGAGACGCCGGGCAGCAGCTTGCTGGCGTCGTCACCCGAGGCCGACACCTCGACGGTGTAAGTCGAGCCGCCAGCGGACGACGGTGCCAGGGCCTTCATGCTGACGCTGCCGGCGGCTTGCCCGACGCCTACTTGGGTGATTTGTGCCGTCTGCCCGACCTGGATATTGGCAATGTTGGCCACGGGCACCGAAAGGGTGATTTGGACCCCGCTGTCACCGATGATCGTGATAGCGCTGGAGGTCGTCGCGGTACCGCCGACGGTGAATGGGACGGTCGCCACCGTCCCCGAAACCGGTGCCGTGATGGTGGCATTGTCAAGGTTGGACTGGGCTTGGTCGAGAGCCGTCTGGGCCTGCTCGACGGCGATTTCGGCTGCCGCCTGCTGGCTAGCGGTGCCGCCCGCAGCACCCGACGCCAGAGCGCCTGCCGATTGCTGGGACGAGGAATGAGCCGCCGCCTGTTGCGTCGCTTGTTGCACAGCCTGCTTGATCTGCGTGGTGCACTGCGTCTGCGCGGTTTGCAGGGCTGTCGCCATGGCCTGCTGCAGTTGGGTGGTCAGTGCCGACAACTGGCTGGCAGCCTGGCTGACGGCCTGGTTGTCGGCCGTCACTGTCTGGACGGCTGCCAGGCAGTCGGCCGCGGTTCCGGTAGTGGCTGTGTCGGTGGGCGTGGCAGTTGGCGTGTCAGTGCCGGTGTCTGACGGTGTATCCGTCGGCGTGTCGGTGGGCGTCGCTGAGGGTGTGTCAGTGCCGGTGTCTGACGGTGTGTCTGATGGTGTGTCTGACGGTGTGGCAGTGCCGGTGTCAGTCGGGGTATCTGTCGGTGTCGCCGTTGGCGTGTCGGACGTCGCCGGAGCCGCTGGAGCAATGCCGGGCAGCACGTCGGCGCAGACCGTCTGCATGGTGGCGGTGTCGGTGTTCACCTGGGCCTGTGCCGCGTTCAAGGCCGCCTGGGCGGCCGATATCGCTTGGGCTGTCTGGTCGCTTGTCCCGCCGGGCGCCCCGCCCTGGCCGCCTCCGCCGGTGCCGCCAGGCGTGTTCGCCGTATCAGTGGTGTTGCTCGTCTGGTCAGACGTTGTTGAGGTGGTCGACGTTGACGAATTGAGCTGGTCCAGCGTCAAGTTGGCCTGGTCAAGGGCGGCCTGGGCCGTGTTGACGGCCTGCTGCAGCGACGTCGAATCGATACTGGCCAGCGTCTGCCCAACGTCAACATGGTCGCCGACGCCGACAGCCACGGCCGTCACCGTGCCGGCCGCCGGGAAGCTGACGCTGGATTGCACGGCCTTGGCCACCGTCCCGGTGAAGGTCTGCGTCTGCGTCAAATCGCCCGTGGTGGCCGCCACCGTCACATACCGCTTGTCCAGCGGCTGCGGACGGGTGGACGCGTAGGCCACGCCGCTGCCGATGAGTGCAAGCGCGACGACGCCGGCGATGACGGCGATGATGGCGCGCTTCTTCGCCGCCTTGCGCCGGGCAGCGCGGCTGACCCGTGTACTGGCCGATGGCGCGATGTACTCGGGGGCTTCCTCGTCGACGAGGTCAGTTGCGTCCATAACCTACTCACTCCTCAATGCGTCGATTGGCGCCAGACGGGCGGCCCGGCTGGCAGGGTAGACGCCGGCGATGATGCCGACCAGTGCCGACACCCCCAGCGCCATGAGACTTGCGGTGAACGACATCGAAACGCTCATATTGATGACTTTCGACAATAGCGCGCCGGCGCCGTAACCGGCCGCTATTCCAAGTATTCCGCCGACCAGCGCGAGGGCCACGGCCTCCAGCAGGAACTGGTTTCGGATGGCGCCCGGGGTGGCGCCCAGGGCTTTACGCAACCCGATTTCGCGCACCCGTTCGGTGACGGAAACCAGCATGATGTTCATGACGCCGATGCCGCCGACCAGCAGCGAAATCGCCGCCAGGGCGCTCAGCGCCAGCGTCAGGGTGCCGGTGATCGAGTTTGCCACGTTCAGCACCGATTGCAGCGAGGTGATCGTGAAATCGGCGCTGTCGGCCGTCACCCCGTGGCGGGCCATCAGGGCGGCGCCAACCTCTTGGTAGGCGGCGCTCAGGCTGGCTGTCGAGACGGCCGAGACATATATCGTCGAGACGGAATCCCGTCCGCCCATCAGGCGTTGCTGGGCCGTCGTGTAGGGTATCAACGCCAGGTCGTCTTCGTCGCCCAACGCGGATGTCCCTGCCGAGTTCAGCACCCCGACGACGGTGAAATCGGCCGACCCGATGGTGACGGATTGGCCCAGCGCGTCGGCGACCGTGGTGAAAAGGTCAGTGGCGGTGGTCGGCCCGAGGACGACGACGGCCGCACCGTTGGTGATGTCGTCGGCCGTGAAGAACGCGCCCACTTGAAGGTCGCGCGAGCGCACCGTCAGCCAGTCTGTGTTGGTGCCGTAGACGGTGGTCGTCCAGTTGGTCGAGCTGGTTTGGATGTTGGCTTGGCTGGACGTCACCGGTGCGACGGCCGAGACGTCAGGGGCGACGGATTTGTCCGTCAACGCCGCCGCGTCCTCCATCGTCAACGTTGTGGCGCTGCCCAGCCCGCCGCGCACACCGCCGGATGTCGTCGAGCCGGGCGTCACCATCAGCAGGTTGGCGCCCAGCGAGCCGATCTGCTGGTTGATGGCGCGCTGCGTGCCCTGCCCAAGGCCGATCGTCAACGAGACGGCGGCGATGCCGATGAAGATGCCGAGCACCGTCAGGATCGAGCGCATGCGGTGCCCGACGATGGCCTCCAGCGCCGTCCGGAATGTCTGGATGAAGTTCATCGCTTGGTCACCTCCTGGACGAGTTGCACGGCGTCCCGCCGCGACTCGTCGTGCGTCACCTGGCCGTCGTGGATCTCGATGATGCGACGCGCCGCGCTGGCCACGTCCGTGTCGTGGGTGATCAGCACCATCGTGCGTCCCTCGCGGTTCAGATCGCCGAACAGCGCCAGCATGTCGCGGCTGGATATCGAATCGAGGTTGCCGGTGGGTTCGTCGGCCAGTATCAGCGTCGGGTCGGTGACCAACGCCCGGGCCACGGCGACACGCTGCTGTTGCCCACCGGACATTTCACCGGGCCGGTGTTCGGCGCGGTCGGCCAGGCCGACTTGGTCGAGCGCGTTCATGGCGCGGCGCTTACGCTGGGCCGCCGGCACACCTGCGTAGCACAGCGGCAGTTCGACGTTGCGCCAGGCCGACATCGTGGCCAGCAGGTTGAATTGCTGGAAAACGAACCCGATACGCCGGTTGCGAATGTCGGCCAGGTCTTCCTCCGTCATGTCGAAGACGTCCTCGCCGTCAAGGTAATAGGTGCCTTTGGTTGGCACGTCGAGGCAGCCGATGATGTGCATCAGCGTCGATTTGCCAGACCCGGACGGCCCGATTATGGCGGTGAATTCGCCGGCAGTGATCTGCAGATCAATGCCGCGCAAGGCGTCCACTTTTATGAGCCCCGTGTCGTACGTCTTCCAAAGGTCGCTCATCGAGACGACCGCGGTGTCGGTCACTGTGTCGGCCCCGATCCAGGCTGGGCGTTGGGGTTGAAGGTGCCGCCACCGCCGAAGTTGCCGCCACCACCGCCGAAGTTGCCGCCGCCGAAGTTGCCACCCGACGGGAAGCCGCTGGGACGCTGACGGCTTCCGCCGCCGTTTCCGAACACTGAGCCTAAGCCGCCTGAGTTGGCGTTCGAGCCTGTTTGCACCGTGATGGTGATGACGACCACAGCGCCGGCTTGCAGGCCCGAGGTGACCTCGGTCATGCCGCCCGTCGTTGCGCCGGTTTGGATTTGCGTGGCAGTGATGTTGCCGGCGTCGTCCTGCACGTTGACAAACTCGTTGGGCCCCTGGCGGGTGATCGCGGTGGTCGGCACGGCCAGCACGGTGCGGGACGACGTGATGATCGAGATGGACGCGCTGACGCCGGCATACAGCCCGTCCGGGGTGCCCGTAACGTCGATGACGACGGGGAACGTCGCCCCCGATGACGTGGAAGACGACGCGACGACGCCCACCGAAGCGACAGTGCCTTGAAGCTGGGTGTTGGTGCTGTTCGGCGTGATGGTGCAGGCCTGGCCGGCCTGGACGTTGCCGACATCGGCGCTGCCGACGGACGTGGTCACCTGGTAGGTGTTCGTGGTGATGATGGTTATCGCCGCGCTGCTGCTACTGCTGCTGGCGTTCGCGCCGTTGGTGATGTTGGCGGGGTTGCCGCTGCCGGCGCCGGCGGTGCCAGACCCGGTGGAGGCGCCGACCTTGTCGCCGATGGCGATGTTGACGATGGCAACTGTGCCGTCGAAAGGCGCTGTCAGCGTGCCATTGGTCAGGGCCGTCTGGGCGTTGGCCAAGGCGTTCTGCTTGGTTGTCAGCGTCGACTTGGCGGCCGTCTGCTGGGTGGACGTGCCGGAGCTGAGGGCAGTGTTGTAGTCCGTCTGGGCGGCGTCGACGGCGGCCTGGGCCTGATCGACGGCAGTTTGCAGATCGGTGGTGTCGATGGACGCCAGTTCTTCGCCGCTGGTGACGGTGTCGCCGACGGCCACGTCAAGGGTCGTGACGGTGCCGGCGCTGGTGAAGCTTAGGTCAGCGCGCTGCGCTGGCTCGATGGTGCCCGATGCCGAGACGGACGTGCTCATCGTCGTCGTGGCCACCGTGAAGTCTTGCGTGCGGGTGATTGTGGTTGGCTTGGCCGGGCCACGAAGCGTGAAATAGAGGATCAGCCCGACGATCACAACCACGGCTGCACAAGCGCCTATGATCCACCAGAGCTTCTTGCGGCTGAGACCTCGCCGTGGTTTGGCGGTGTCGGGCGGCGTCTCGTCCGGCGCGTCGGCGTAGCCCGTCGGCTCGACGTCGTCAGTGACGTCGGTGGCGGTTGGTTCCGTGGGCGCCGCGTCCACGGCGGTGGACGGCGGGTCAGGCTCGCTCAGCGCGATGGAACTGCTCGTGCCGGCCAGGCGTGCGTCGTCCAGCTCCTGTGGCGTCGCACCCAATATGTCGGATAGCGAACGCCCGGTTGACCGTGTGCTCATGTGGGCCTCCTTCTGGGCTCAATCTTCGATTCAATCACCGCGGCGTCGCCTCCCGATAGGCGGACGCTGTGTGTCACCTATGAGCCGCGCGACTGCCTACAACGGGCTTCTGACGGGTGCAGTTCTGGCATCGTCTGACGAACTGGCGGCACCCGCGAAAGGTTTCGCAAAACCGGCAACTGATTATGGCGCGCCCAGTACCATCACAACTAGTCACAGCGCGGTTACAGACCACTGGTAAGTCTCGATGACGATGCCCGTTTTTGTTGACAGTGAAACCCCCTAGGCGTATCTTGAACCATGGACAACCGGTGGTGCTCCGCGGCTTTGGCGTAGGTCGGGGAGTCAGGGCTACTTTCGGCTGTTCGAATCGGCAGTCCATTCGAGAAATTGGATGTTTCATGAAGCACGCTTGGGGAGATGCCAGCGCGGCTGGGAAGCGTCGGCCGTTCAAGGCGGTCGCGCTTGGGGCCGCGGCAGCACTTTTCGTGCCATTGCTTGGTTCCGCTGGGCTCACGCCGAACGCGTCGGCCAACCCGACAATACAGACGCCCGGGTTTCCGCAGCAGGTGCCGACGTCGCCGAATTTGGTGTTCGAAGAGACATTCGATAGCGGAACCGCAAACGGGGTAGCTGTGCACGGCGCCACGTCGCCGTTGCCGGTGCCCGTCACCAGCTATGTGAACACTGCCGGCCAGAATTACAGCGCTAGCGCATCATGGCTGCCGACATTTCTTGGGTGCAATGGTTGGATCTTGAATTCGACGACGAGTATTCCCGCAAACAACGCGACCACCGGCGATAGCGGCTGTTCTGGCACCGGTGGTAGGTATGGTGCGAAGTATGGGACGGCCGGTGATACGAGCCATACTGCTTGGTGGTTCCTGACGCAAATGGCGTACGCACTAGGCACCCAGGAACAGGGCGCCGGCGATCTTCCTGACGGTGTCCAGCCCGCCACGAACAATGTGATCTCATCACAAACCAATGCCGGCAAGAACCAGACTGACACTATGCAATTTGCGACGGCCAGCGACGCCGTCCCTGCTATTGCGGGTCATTATTACGAGGTGTCTGCCTACTTTGCCGCGGCGCACTGCTCACAATGGGAACCAGCGGGCACCACCTGGAACGATCCGAGCGAGGAATTGTCGTTGATCGTGAACGGCAAGCAGGTGGTGTTGGATAGCGGATTGAATCAGTGCAAAACCGGTACGCAACAAGTCGGCCAGGACGGTGTAACGCCGATAATGGTCCAGAAGTTCACTTCTGAACCGATGCTTCTCGAGGGGGCGCAAACGCTGGGCCTTCGTCTCGACAATCTTCAACCGAATTACACCGGCAATGATGTCGCGTTCGACAATCCGGAAATCATAGACGTCACCCCACAGTTGGACAAGACTTTCGGCACTGCGACGGACAAGATCACGACGGTGACGGCGGGCCAGCCGATTCCTCTGACATTCACCATCACCAACTCTTCCGAACTCGGGCAGAAGGACGGCTGGTACTTCACCGATCAGCTGGACCCCAACCTGACGATGGTGCCAAACTCGTCGGCTACGCCATGGAGCAACGATTGCGTCGATCCGACGCCATACGCTGACCCCACCAACCCATTCAATGCCACAACCAGCAAACCTGTATATGCGTCTAGCCCGTCAGGTGGTGTCGTGCCGGATCTTCCCGGGCCGGACAATGTGTTGACTGTCACGGGCAGTCTGGCCGCGAACGCAAGCTATTGCACGGTGACGGTGTGGGTCGAGTCAAATGTTGATAGAGGCAGCACGGATCCGATCGTCAACGGGGCGAATCAGATATCGCCAACTGGTTTGTTTCCGCCGTCCGATGATGAGGCACAACTCGAGGTTGATCCGCCGGTATTGCAGTTGAACAAAGTGGTTTCGTCAGTGAGAACGCCTGACGGAGTTGACGAGAATGGTCTGCCAGTCATCGGGTCGGATCGTGTCGACGGTGTACAGGCCGGCGACACCGTCACATACTCGATCACAGCGTCAAACCCGGGTTATGTGCCAGTTAGCAATGTCACCGTGGCGGACGGTAGCGATTCGACAGCCGGGACCGAATTCACGGGTGTCGGCCAACTGTCGGATGTCAGCAACTGTCTATACGACAACCAATCGACAGACCCCGTGGAAAACGGCCAGATTTTGCTGGCGGCAACTGGTTCAGCATCGCACAATTCCGTGACGTGCCAAGCCACATATGTGATTCAGCAGAAAGATGTCGACAACTACGCGGCGGGCATCACCACAGCCATCGACAAGTTCGTCGGTGTGGAGAACATCGCCGTGGCTAACGGCTACGATCCGACAGGTGTTTCCACTGACATACCTGATGTCACAAGCAACTTTGCCTACGCGAATTTGACGTTCGACGCCACCTCGGCTATATCGATCGAAAAGACAGCTTCCCCCACAGCGGTTACCAATATCGGTGACCAGATCACCTACACGTTCAAGGTGACAAACGGGGGTCGAACCACACTTGAGAACATAAGCATCGACGATAGCGACTTTTCCGGCAGTGGCGCCCTTGGTTCAATCACATGCACCTACGATTCGGGAAACCCGGTGAACCAAGGTGAAGTGCCAAATTCAGCCAGCTTCACACTTGGCCCAGGCGAAGTTGCTAACTGCACGGCTCAATACGCGGCGACCGCTGCTGACATCACCGGGCAGAAGGATATAACCAACACGGCGACCGTTACTGGCACTGATCCCGCCGGCGCCTCAATCACCGGCACGTCCGACACTGCCGACGTCACAGTGCAAGGCCTTTCGCTGACGAAAGTGATCTCGTCAGTGTCGCGTGTCGACGCCGATGCCAACACCGTCGATGCCACCCAGGCTGCTGACAACCCGGTGACGATCGGCACCGACGGTTCAGGTAATTCGCTGGCGTCTGGCTTGATCGCGGGCGACACCATAACCTATACGTTTACGATGACGAATACCGGTAGCGGTGTTTTGAATAATGCCACAATCAGTGACGACAACGACGACGTCCTCGGCACGAGTTTCAACGGCCATGCTGCACTCGGTTCGGTCGGCAATTGCGAGGTCGCCGGCGCTGGTGTTGATTATCCGGTCCCGTCCCTGGAGCCCGGTGATTCTGCCACTTGCACAGCCACCTATTCCATCGATCAAACCGATGTCGACAACTACGCGGCAGGCGTCACGACCGGTGTCATCAATACCGCCATTGCGACTGCCAACGCCGCCGGCACATCAGCCACGGTGAATAGCAAAACGGCGACGGCAACAGCGCTGCCGGTGGAGACCTCCGGTTTGAGCATCACCAAGGTCATCACCGGCACCGTCCTGACAAACGGGCAGCCAGGTCCGGCGCCGTCGGCGGATGGCAATAACGTCACCGTGACGCAACCCAATACGACGGTGAATTATCAGATCGTCGCCACCAACACCGGGCAGACGACGCTGAACGTAAAGGTGTGGGACCCGCCCATCCCCGGCGCCCAGAATATCGACAACAATGACAACACGGGCACACCGCTGGACGGGTGCCTCGTGGGTACTGACCCGAAAGACTACGGGCCTGATCCATCGGACATCCTTTCGGGCTATCCGTTGACGCCCGGCCAGTCGGTCGTCTGCAGCGCTTCATATACCGTTATCGAATCCGACTTGACGGGCCCCAACATGTCGGGCGGGCAGCCATTGGTGAATACCGCCTATGTGTCGGGCGTCGATCCGGCAGCTAATACCGTGGGGCCATTCTCCGCTGATGCCACAATCCAGGTTGCTAGCCTGGTTCTGCAGAAGACCGCGACCAACGCCGACGATTCACCTATCACCAACGAAAGTGGCATTTCGCAAGACCAGCAAATCGTCTACCACTTCGTGTTGACCAACATGGGTACCGTGCAGATCACCGATGCGAGCATTGATGACAGTGATTTTTCCGGTGCGGGGCAACTGGGCGATCTGAATTGCACATGGCCCGGTAGCACAGGCACTCTGGACCCTGGCCAGTCCGCGAATTGCACCGCTTCGTACACAGTTTTGCCGGCGGACGTTTCCGGACCACCGCCAAATCAAACGCCGATCACGAATTCGGCCGTCGCGACAGGCACTGACCCATCGGGTGACACCGTGACTTCCGACACGGCGTCGGCCACTACGCCACTAGATGCTCAATCCGGTCTAACTGTCGAAAAGACGGTGAGTCTTGATCCGTCGACCCCCGGTTCCAAGACTGATCCGCCGCCGACAGTGACATCCATCGGCCAGAAGGTGTACTACACGATCACGGCGAAGAACACCGGGAAAGTTACGCTGCACAATGTCGATCTCACCGATAATGGCGTGACCAACCCGGCACTTCCAACCCCAGTTTCTCCATTACTGGTTTCGAATTGTGTTTTGTATTCCAACGATACTGACACCGGGACTCCGGTTTCCGACGGTTCGATAACACTGGATCCGGTGACATTGAACCCGAACGAATATGTCACTTGCACGGCGACGTATGTCACCACTTCTGACGATATGACAGCCGGTGGCCAGTTGGTCAACAGCGCCGAGGCAACCGGCTTGGATCTGTCGAACACACTTGTCGGCCCGGCCTACGACACTGCCCCCGTGGATGTGGCGTGGCTGACTCTGGACAAGACCCCAAGCTACGCCGATGGGTCTGATGCCTCGACGCCTTTGACGGTGGGCAAAGACGTGAATTACTCATTCTTGGTGACAAACAGGGGCAACGTGGCGCTGTCGGGGATCACGATCGATGATTCTGGTACGTATGACGGGGATTCCCTTGTCGGATTCTCGGGCACCGGCCAGCCGCTGGACGTCATCTGCCCGGCGACCGCGTCGGATTGGGGGACATCGAACACAGTCGGCACATTGGAGCCGGGCGATTCGGTGACTTGCACCGCGACGTATACCCTGACACAAGCCGACGTGGATGAGGGCGTTTTGAATAACGTGGCTGATGTCACAGGCACGACGCCAGACAATCTGACGACGACTTCGGAAACATCGTCGGCCCAGTTGCCGTTCTCGACAACCGCCGGCCTGCAGGTGGCAAAGACGGTCAGCCTGGATCCCGATACGCCTGGCACCGCCACCGATGTGCAAGTGACGGCAGCGGGCCAGACGGCCACCTTCACAATCACCGCCCAAAACACCGGTGGTGTCACGCTTCACGATGTTGCGGTGACCGACGCAGGGTTGACTACCGAGGCCGGCGGAGCCGCCAAATCTGTGACAATGGGCAACTGCTATCTGAACGACGCTAATAAGACGTCGGCGACGCCGGGCGGGCCGATAACACTGCAAGCCAACGGCACACCAGGTGACACGGTCACCTGCACCGCGTCGTATTTGATCACCCAGGCCGATATCGACAACAACCAAGTGCTGACAAACACAGCGACAGCCGACGGAAAAGACCCGTCAGGCGCGCCTGTCGTCGCTAATGACCCGACGGCGACGATTACCCCTGAGCAGTCTCCCTCGTTGAAGATTGCGAAGACGGCCAAGCCGGCCACGGTGTCGGCTGTCGGCGATTCGGTGGCGTACTCCTTCTTGGTGACGAACACCGGAAACGTGACGATGACCGGTGTGGCGGTCGACGACACGATGTTGGCCAATGCTGGGGTCGCCGTGGTTTGTCCCGACACGACGTTGGTGCCCATCGGTTCTGAATCAGGCACGGCGGTGTCATCCACCACCTGCACCGCCACCTACTCGGTGACTCAGGACGACATCGACGCCGGCACAATAGCCAACACGGCCACAGCCAGTGGCTTGGCGCCAAACGCCACTGAACAAACGACGTCAGACCCCGACACCGCCACTGTGTCTGCACAACAGAAATCTGAACTGACGGTGACAAAAGCAGCCGACAAGGCGTCCGTCACCGTTTCCGGTGATGTGATCACCTATACCATTACCGCCCAGAACACTGGCAATGTGACGATCCACGATGTGACGGTGTCCGATGCCGGTGTGACCAACGGCGCCAAAGGCAACGCCGGGCCGCTGACGGTCGACGGCTGCACTCTGAATGACGCCGATAGCACGTCCGTCGACAATGACGGCACGATCGTTTTGCAGGCTGCTGGCACCACCGGCGGCGGCGATATCGTGAGCTGCACAGCCACATACAAAGTGACGCAGGCCGACATTGACGCCGGCGGCCAGTTGACCAACTCGGCCAGCGCCGACGGCACTGACGCGAAAGGCATTGATGTGCCGTCGAACGATGCGAGCGCGCCGGTCGGTGTGGCACCAACCAGCGGCCTGACCCTGGTGAAAAGTTCTGACTCGGCGCCCGCCAAGGTGGGTGACACGATTGATTATTCGTTGCTCGTGACAAACTCCGGCGGGACGACAATTAACGGATTGTACGTGGCCGACACTAATTTCACGGGCACCGGGACGGCACCGGTAATTTCTTGCCCGGTGGATACCTTGGGGCCTGGGGTTTCCACCACATGTGACGCCAGCTATGTAGTTACGCAGCCTGACGTCGATGCGGGTGTAGTTTCCAATACCGCTGAAGCCCACGGCACGGACGTCAACGGATTAGTTGATTCCGAACCAGCGACCAAGGATGTCGCCATACCCGCCAGCCCAACACTCGAACTGACCAAGACACATGACGCCCTGACCGGCACACAGAAGGCTGGCGACGTGGTGACGTACCGGTTCGCCGTCGAAAACAGCGGCAATGTGACGCTTACCGGGGTCGGTGTCACCGACCCGTTGACTGGCCTCAGCGACGTCACATGCACAGACTGGCCCGGTGACGTCGGCACATTGGCACCTACCCAGACGGTTGACTGCAGCGCCACCTACACGTTGACGCAAGACGATATCGACGCCGGCCATGTCGACAATACCGCCACAGCCACCGGCACACCGCCCGCCGGCACCGACGTGCATGACTCATCTTCTGATACCGTGACGCTGGCTGCCGCGCCTGGCTTGGCCATCTCAAAGACGGCCGACAAGACTAGCGTCAGCACACCGGGCACTGTTATCACCTACACAATCACCACCACAAACACCGGCAATGTGACGTTGAATCCGGTGACCGTTTCCGACGCTGGTGTGATTAACGGAACTGGCACCAACATTCCCGTCCCCTTGACGGTTGGTGGCTGCACTCTTAACGACACAGCCGCAACGCCGGCGCACAACGGCTCGATCACCCTGAATGCCGCTGGCACACTCGGTGGTGGCGACGTGGTGACGTGCACGGCGACGTATACGGTCACGCAGGCTGACATTGATGCGGGCGGAAATCTAGCAAACTCCGCCACCGCAATAGGCACCACGCCAACCGGTGGTGGCGTCAGTCCGAAAGAGCTGGCATCAGTGGATGTACCTGTGGAGCAAAGCCCGTCAATCAGCTTGACGAAGACCGCCACACCGGCGACTGTTACTGGGGCCGGCGACCCGGTTGAATACAAGTACGTGGTCACAAACACCGGCAATGTGTCAGTCAGCAACATTGGTCTTGATGAATCCGGCACGCCGACGGCACCGGCCGCCGATGGCACCGGCGGTGTGGTCGGCTTTACTGGCAGCAACCTTCTAGGCGCGATATCTTGTTCGCCGGTGGCTCTGGGTGGCACGCTGGTGCCGTCGGCCAGCGCCGACAATTCGACGACGTTCAGTTCGACGATTTGCACCGCGTCATACACGGTGTCGCAGACTGATGTTGACGCCGGCGGTCTGTTGAATGTCGCCCAAGCATCCAGCACAGCTCCGGACGGCATGACGTCAGTGCCGTCGAACCTTTCCGCGGCAACCGTTGTCATCACTCCGAACCCGGTTTTGACGCTGGTGAAGTCAGCGTCAATTGTGGGCGACCACCCGTCCGAAGAGCCGTATGCGGGCGATCAAGTCACCTATTCGTACACGGTGACAAATGACGGCAATGTCACCATGAGTAACGTCGGTATCGACGATGCCGGTGCGTGGACAAACGATCAGACGGTCGGTTTCTCGGGCAGTAGTCCGATGCCGTCAATCACCTGCCCGAATGATCCGTCACTCTGGGGTACGTCGCAGACTGTCGGTGTGCTGGCACCCGGTGACACTATCGAATGCACGTCCGCGCCATATGCCATCACCCAGAAGGATATGGATGCCGGCACTCTTGACAACACCGCAAAGGCGCACGGCACCGCACCTGGCACGGATGCTTTGACCTATTCGAACGCTGATTCGATCAGCATTCCACAGGCTCCGGCGCCCCATTTGACGCTGACGAAGACGGCGCTGGTCGATGGAACCGCGACATCGACATTGCCGGATGCCGACGGCGTCGTCACGTATGAGTTCAAGGTGATCAATGACGGCAATGTGACGATGAGCAATGTCGACATCATTGACAGCACCGACGACACATTGGGCACGTCGTTCTCCGGCACCGGCGGTGTGCCAACTATCAACTCCTGCACATACGGCGGCAGTGTCACCACATCGGCCGACCCTACCAACATGACGTTGGCACCAGGCGATTGGGTGACGTGCACCGCCACCGACTACACGGTGACGCAGGCCGATGTCGACACCGGTTCGGTCGTCAACACCGCCATTGCTCAGGGCACTGCACCAAAGGATACGACCCCGACCAATTCGAATACGTCAACCGTTACATTGACCAATACGCCGGCCCCGTCACTGACCGTCGACAAGACGGTTGCGAGTGTCACCTTGACAGACACGTCAGCATCGGGTCATGCCGCCACCGGCACCGGTACCAACGCCGCCACCATCACTGATGCCCAGGCCGGCGATCAGGCGACATTCCAGTTCGTCGTCACCAACACTGGCAATGTCACGCTGAGCGATGTGAATGTCAATGACGCATGGACCACCGGCAATGTCGGGGCGGGCGCGCCGGCAACCGTTGCCACATGCAAGTATGGCGACACCAACACGGTGAACACCGGTGTTGCCACAGACCCCACCGCCATGGCGCTGGCACCTGGCGAAACAGCCACATGCACATCGACGGCCTATACGCTGACACAGGCCGATGTTGACAATGGCTCCATCGGCGACACAGCCACAGCCACCGGACAATCGCCCAAGGGCAACCAGGTTACCGCCACCAACACTGCGACCGTGTCATCCGTGCAGGCACCACACCTGACTATCATGAAGTCGGCGGCGCCGAGCACGGTCTCCGGCAACTCCGCAGCAGGCACGTCAATTCAGTTCGGCTTCGCGCTGATCAACGACGGCAATGTCACCTTGTCGAATGTCGCCGTCAATGACCCGACGGACACTTTCACGGGGACGGGCACACTTGGACCGATCGGCAATTGCATCTTGAAGTCCGACGGATCTGACGTGGCCTACCCGGTGCCGTCGCTGGCGCCCGGCGTCGAGGTCGATTGCACTGCTACATACACGCTGACGCAGACCGATGTGGACGCCGCTAAGGTGACAAATGAGGCGACGGTATCGGGAACAGCTCCGGGTGCCAGCACCCAAACGACATCGACGCCGGACGACGCCGAGGTCGACATCACACCAAACCCGTCGCTGACAGTTGCAAAGCAGGCCAGCCCGACGACTGTTACGGCAGCCGGCCAGACCGTCACCTACACGATTACCGCCACCAACACGGGCAATGTGACGCTCACCGACGTAAGCGTCACTGACGCCGGTGTGACAAACGCCGCAGCCGGCGCCACAGCACAAGACGTGACAATGGGCGATTGCTACGTCTATTCTGATTCGTCGAACACCACAGCCAACGGTTCCATCACTCTGGCACCAGGTGACGTCGCTACCTGCACGGCCACTTACGTCACATCGCAGGCCGACATCGACGCCGGCGGCCAGTTGAACAACTCCGCTTCGTCCACTGGTTCTGACCCGTCTAACAACCCCGTTTCGTCTGGTACAGCCTCAGCGCCCGTCGACGTGAAACCGGCGCCGGGCACCCTTGATTTGACGAAGATCGCGGATCAGTCCAGCCAGCTCGTTGTAGGCGAAGAAGTCAACTACTCATTCATGGTCACAAACGCCGGCGACGTGACGATCAATGACATCGCTATCGACGATTCCAGTTTCAACGGGGCACCTGCGCTTTCGGCCGTAACTTGCCCGGTGGCAACACTGGCACCGGGTGAGCAAACCACCTGCACAACCGCCACCTATACGGTCACCCAGGCCGACGTCAACCGCGGCAACCTTAGCAACATGGCCACAGCCACCGGCACCGACTCGCAGGGCAACGACGTGACATCGAATGATTCGTCATGGCAGATACCGCAGCCAGCCGACGGTGTTTTGCAGGTGACGAAGATGGCTGATCGTCAAACGGTTTCCACTGACGGCGATGTGATCCGTTACACCATCACGGCCGTCAACACTGGCAATGTGACGCTAACCGATGTCAATGTGGTAGACGCAGGCGTCACCAACGCCGCACCCAATGCCACGCCAATGCCTGTCGAATTTGGCGACTGCACTGTCGACGGCACAACCGTGACGAACGGCACGTTCAGCCTGGATCCGCACCAGGTGGCGACTTGTATTGCGACGTACACCGCCACGCAGCCGGATATCGACGCCGGTGGCCAGCTGACCAACTCGGCATCGGCCTACGGCGATGAGCCGGACCACACGCCGGTCACTTCGAACACCGTCCAAGTGCCGGTCACGGTCACCCAGACGCCCGGCCTGACGGTTGCGAAGACGGCCAGCCCGGCGGTTGCGACGACCGCCAACCAAACCATCACATACACGATCACAGCCACCAATGCCGGCAACGTGACATTGACAGGTGTAGACGTCACTGACGCTGGTGTGACGAACGCCACGTCTGGCGCCGAACCGCAGCCGGTGGACATCACTGGTTGCACGACGCCAAGCGGCGCAGCAACCAATGGATCGATCACCCTGGCACCCGGCGACGCCGCCACCTGCACCGCCACTTACAGCACCTCGCAGGCTGACATCGACGCCGGCGGTCAGTTGAACAACTCGGCGTCGGCTGCTGGCATTGACCCGTCCAACGGTTCTGTGTCATCCGACACGGCGACAGCCCCCGTCGACATCACGCAGGCGCCTCACCTGACGCTTACAAAGACCGCACAAGAAACCAGCGTCACCGCTGCTGGTGATGTCGTCCACTACACCATCACCACCAAGAATGACGGCGATGTGACGGTGAGCGGAATCACGGTGCAAGACGCCGGCGTCACCAACGCGTCGGGCACCACCTCACCGGTCACAGTTGGCACGTGCACCGTGGGCGGCACCACTGTGACGAATGGCAAGATCTCGTTGGCACCAGGACGGTCGGTTGTCTGCGACGCCACCTACACCGCTTCGCAGGACGACATCGACGCTGGCGATCAACTAAAGAACCTCGCCGAATCTGTGGGCAGCGGCCCCACTGGCCAGGTGGTTCATTCGAATATCGCGCCCCAGACGATTGACGTCACACCGACCACCGGTCTGCAAGTCACCAAGGCCCCTGATTCCCAGACGATGACGGCGGCAAACCAAGTCGCGTCGTTCACCATCACGGCCACCAACACCGGCACGTCAACATTGCAGAGTGTCAAGGTCGCTGACACGGGGCTGTCCAATTACTCCGGCCCGTTGACGGTTTCAAACTGCAAGATCGGGCCGCTTTCCGCCAACAATTTGACCGGCTTCGACCTGCCGCCCAACGCGACGGCCACCTGCCAGGCTTTCTACACGATGACGCAGGCCGATATCGACGCTGGCACCGCACTGACCAACACAGCCAGCGCTTCGGGCACCGGCCCCGGCAACGATTCGGTTATTGCGACCCCCGCCACCGCCGAGGTCGACATAACCCAGACGCCGAAGCTGGCCGTTCTGAAGACAGCCGATGATTCGAACACACTGACCGCAGGTGAGAGCGTCGACTATTCATTCCTCGTCACCAACACAGGCAATGTGACAATCAGCAACATCGCCATCGACGAAACAACCTTCACAGGCACAGACCCGATGCCGGCCATCACATGCCCGGTGGCACCGCTGGCGCCAGGCGACCACACAACATGCACCACCGTCGCGGCCTATGTTTTAACTCAAGACGATGTCAATTCTGGCGAACTCACCAACACGGCATCAGCCACCGGCACCAGCCCGTCCAACAACAACCCGTCAACACCCGACGTGACATCCGGCACGTCGACATGGGATATCCCGCAGCCGCCTGCCGCCACGGTAGCTATCACAGAGGTGCCAAGCCCGGCCAGCGGCCTGCGCGCCGGTGATTCGTTGATCTTCACAGTGACGGCGACGAACACCGGCAACGTCCCACTGGACAACGTGACGCTGGCAAATGTCAGCGACGGCTGGACGGGCGCCGGTGCAATGCCTGATATCAACCCCGCCAGCATCATGTTGTATCTGGGCGGCGTCGGGCCTGGTCAGCCGGTCATCAACGGCAGCTTCTCAATGCAGCCAGGCGATGTTGTCGCCTACCAGACGATGCCGTACACCGTCCTGCAAACCGACGTCGACAACCAGACGCCAATCAGCAACCAGGCCTCCGTCACAGGCACACCGCCAGCCAGCACGAAGCTCGCAGCAGTCTCTGCCGACACCACCGTGCCGGCGATGCCAGTAGCCGCCCAGGCGCACGTCACTATCACCCAGTCGGTCAGCCAAGACAGCGGGTTGCAAGCCGGCAACCAAATCACCTTCACCAGTACAGCCACTAACGACGGCACGGTGACTTTGAATAACGTCTTCATTGAGAACGACCCCGCCGCATGGACGGGGTCGGGCCCGATGCCCAAGATCGTCTCATACATGGTGGACGGGCAGCCGGTCGTCAACGGCCAATTCTCGCTGGCCCCCGGCCAGTCGGTCGTCATTGTGACCGAGCCATATTCGGTGACTCAGCAGGACGTCAATGCCGGCCAACCGTTGTCCAACAATTCCATTGTGACGGGCACTCCGCCCGCCAATCTCAACCTGGCGCTGGTGACGGCGTCGGCTTCCGCCCACGCCACCATGATCGCCCCGACGACACCCAGCTACGTCGTGCAAACCGGTGCCGTTCCGGCGGCGGAAGAGTTTTGGCTGTTGGCGGCTGCGCTGCTAGCAGTGGCCGGCATCGTCATCGGAATCATCGCCTGGCGGCGGCGTCACCGAGACGTCTGACGAATAGGCTCCGCGCGCAATACGCCCGTCATGCCGGGTTGTTGGTCCGCCGTCCTGAACCCAGGATCTGGGCACTGCGGCGGCTTGGTCACAGAATTTGTCGGTGGGCCGTGCCAGACTTTTACCCATGACTGTTTGGATATTTGTTGCCCTTGCCGTTGGCCTGGTTTTGGGCGTCGTCGTGGGGCTTCTGATTGGGCGTTCAGGGGCTCAAGTGGCGCTGGCGGCCGCCCAGGCCGGCACAGCGGCCGCTGAGGCCAACACTGCGGCGGCCGCCGCCCAGCGTGACGCGGCACTGGCGCGCGTCGCGGACGGCACCCATGATCGTGAGGTTCTGGTGGCGCAATTCAAGGCGTTGTCCGCTGAAACCTTGGCTGAGCAGGGCAAACGGGCCGACGCGACCGCGCAGGATCGTCTGCAGCGTACAGAGGCTCTGATGGCGCCCGTCAAGGAGAACCTGACGGCTTTGCAGGAACGTTTGACGCAGGTTGAGAAAGAGCGGGCATCGATGGCTGCCGAATTGCGCCAACAGGTGACCACCGTCGTCAACACCTCAGAAAACCTACGACGCGAGACTTCCGGCCTGGCGACGGCCTTGCGCAAGCCACAGGTGCGCGGCGCCTGGGGTGAGATGCAGTTGCGCCGCGTCGTCGAGATCGCCGGCATGGTCGACCACGTCGATTTCGCCGAGCAGCAAACCACCCTGACCAGCGCCGATTCAACCGCCCGCCCTGATATGAAGGTCATGCTGGGCGAAGGCAAGTTCTGCTACGTCGATTCCAAGGTGCCGCTGGCGGCTTTCCTTGACGCGCAGGACGCCGACGATGACGAGGCACGGACGGCCGACATGGACCGTTTCGTCGCCAACGTCAAGACGCACATCAACCAGTTGTCCGACAAGACGTACTGGAAGGCCAGCCTGGGCAGCCCCGAGTTTGTGGCGCTGTTCATACCGTCCGAGGCGCTGTACGCCGCGGCGCTGGCGCGGGACCCCGAACTGATGGAATATGCCAGCAAGCGCAACATCGTGATGGCCAGCCCCACCAGCCTGATCGGGTTGTTGCGGGCTGTCGCCTTCGGCTGGAAGCAATCGCAGTTGGCCGAGAACGCTGCCGGCATCGCCGAGCTGGGCCGCGAACTTTACGACCGGTTGGCGACGCTGGGGTCGCGCGTCGACGACCTGGGGCGCTCGATCTCCAGCGCCGTCGACAACTTCAACGAGATGGTCGGCTCGCTAGAGGGCCGCGTCCTGGTGGCGGCCCGGCGCATGGGCCAATTACAGGGTTCCGACAAGGAACTTGACGTGCCAAAGTCTGTTGACAAGGCACTTCGTAACGTCAGCGCCCCGGAGCTTGTCAGCTCTGGGGACTGACCCCGTCGGCTGGAGCCCGACGACTCCGGTCGATCACCAGATTTTGACGCGCTGGGCGGGGGGTAGCCACATGCCGTCGCCTTCTTTCACACCGAACGCTTCGGCGAATTGCGGCAGGTTCTTGGCCACTTGGTTGCAGCGGTGTTCGCCGGGCGAGTGGGGGTCGACGGTGGCAAGCTGACGGGCGAACTCGGGCCGGTCCTTGCCTTCCCACACCGTCGCCCAGCTCAGGAACAGGCGTTGTGCGGGTGTGAACCCGTCAATCGGGGTGTCGTCGTCAGCCAGCCCGGCGGCCTCCCGCGCGATGGTCCAGGCCAGGTAGGCGATGGAAAGCCCGCCCAGGTCGCCGATGTTCTCGCCCAGCGTCAGTTTGCCGTTCAGGTGAACGTCGGGCGCCGCGGCAGGGCTCAAGGCGTCATACTGGGCGACCAGCCCGGCCGTCCGGGCCTCGAAGGCGGCGCGGTCGTCGGCCGTCCACCAGTCGCGCAGCTTGCCGGTGGCGTCCGTCGTCGAGCCCTGATCGTCGAAGCCGTGCCCGATCTCGTGCCCGATGACGCCGCCGATGCCGCCATAGTTGACGGCGTCGTCCGCGTCGGGGTTGAAGAACGGCGGCTGCAGGATCGCCGCCGGAAAGACGATCTCGTTGCGCAGCGGGTGGTAGTAGGCGTTGACGGTTTGCGGGTACATCTCCCACTCGTCGCGGTCGACGGGCCCCATCGCCTGCCCGGTGCGGTAGTCGAACTCGAAACGGTTGGCCGCCATGACGTTGCCGACGAGGTCGTCGGACGTCACCGTCAGCCCCGAAAAGTCGCGCCAGCGCGCCGGGTAGCCGATCTTCGCGCGGAACCCGGCCAGTTTGTCCAGCGCCTCGGCCTTGGTCGCTTCGCTCATCCAGTCGAGCGCGGTGATCGAGCGTCGGTAGGCCTCAAGCAGGTTTGCCACCAGCTTCTCGGCCGCGGCCTTGGCTTCTGGCGGGAAATGGGCCTGCACGTAAATCCTTCCGATGGCCTCGCCCATGACGCCTTCCGCGAAGCTGACGCCCCGCTTCCAGCGTTCGCGGTTGACGGGCGTGCCCTGCAGCGTCCGTCCGTAGAACCCGAACCGCTCGTCGACGAACGCCGCGCTCAGGTACGGCGAAAGGTGGCGCACCGCCGTCCAGCGGGCCCAACTGCGCCAGGCTGGCAGACGGTCCGCCGTGGCCAGCGCCGCCACCCCGGCCGGGAATGTGTTTTGCGCGTTGACGACCTCGGCGATCTTCGCCTCGTCAAGCCCGGCGGCGGCCCGCCAGCCGTCCCAATCGATGCCCGGTGCCGCGGCAGTGAAATCCGCCCAAGTCTGCAGGGTGTACATCTGGACGAGGTCGCGCAGCCGCACCTTGTCCCAATGCGCGGCGGCGATCGCCGTCTCCAGGTCGAATGCCGCCTGGGCCTGCCCGGCCGCGTCCGCCACACCTGCCAGACGCAGCGACGCCTCGATGTGCGCCAGGTACGCCTTGCGGATCTCGGCGTGCTGTTCGAGACGGTAATACTCCTCGTCGGGTAAACCGATGCCGCTTTGCCCGACAAACATCACATAACGGCTCGGGTCGCCAGGGTCGGCGTCACGGTCGACATCGACCACCCCGCCCAGGCCAGAGCGCATAGCCCAACCCCAATATGCCGCCAGCGTCGCCAGCGAATCGATCGCGTCGATGCGGTCGAAGACTGGTTTCAGCGGTGCCGCGCCGACGGCGTCCGCCCGTGCCTCGTCCATGAATGACGCATAGAGCGCGGCTATTTTGGCGTCATCGTCGGCGGGGTCGGCGGGCGTCCCGAGGCCGTTGATTATCTGGCGGACGGCCTGATCCGCCGCCTCACGCAGCGCCTCGAAGGCGCCCCAGCGTGGGCGGTCGTCCGGTATATCGGTGGTGGCCAGCCAACGTCCGTTGACGTGACGGAACAGGTCTTGGGTAGGTGGGACGTCGGCGTCGAAGCCGGCAACATTGAGCACGGTGGAATCCATACCAGCAAGAATAGCTGAGGCACTAGGCTTGGTATGTGCCCATTTCAACCCTGCCTCGGCGCTTGCTGGCCGAGTTGGCGAATGCCGGGCGGGTTTTGACCGTCAAGGGGATTTTGGTGGGCAGGTTTCTGAGGCGTCTGCTGGCCGAGCTGGCGAACGCTTGGCGGGTGCGGGCCGTCAAGCAGGGGTTGATTGGCACATTTCTGATCGCTGTCGGGTCGTTGTCGCCCGCGTTCCTGCCGCGGGCGACCCCCTGGTGGGTGTGGTTGACGCCGCTGCACGCCTACGGCGCGGCCTGGCGCACCGTCGGCACGCTGCTGACGATGCTCGGGTCGTTAGTGCTTGTGGACGCGTGGTTCCGTCTGCGTCCGGCTAGCCTGCGGGACGACGCGCCAAGCCAGCCGTGGCAGGGGCTGCGGGCGGGTTTCCGTCATTGGTGGGCAGAGATCAACCGTCCACCACCGGTTGTCGTCGGGCTTGGCCAGCCGCTGGCATGCCGGGGTTGGGCCGCCCTGTTCTGGTGGTCGCTGCCGCTGCTGGTGGCGCCGCCCGTCTTCAGCCAGGACGCCTACAGCTACGCG
>Ga0123357_10001154_pt1 | contig 27485 bp, 8 predicted proteins | sample TergutEmb28metaG_FD_89873 | JGI IMG/M metagenome (GOLD analysis project Ga0123357, IMG submission 89873) | Embiratermes neotenicus P4 segment gut microbial communities from Petit-Saut dam, French Guiana - Emb289 P4 | ecosystem: Host-associated > Arthropoda: Insects > Digestive system > Gut ...
AGTTTGTCTCAGGAATATAAGTATAAATACCCTGCATAAAGGAGATGATGATGATGTTGATGATGATGATGATAATAATAATAATAATAATAATAATAATAATAATAATGTCTCTTGTCACAGGCCTTTTCTCCTTGGTACACCTCTTGAACCAGCGGCGATCCCCACCGCTCTTGCCTCAAGTTTCAGACTGCAGTACTTTACGCATTATGTGCGATGTTCCTGGCAGAGCTGTGTTTTGTAGTGAATCTGTTGTTTTCTTGGTACGGCTTCCAAACATTTCCAGCGACTCCAGTTATTACCGGTATATTACTACATTTCATGTTCCAAAGTCGACGTATCTCTGAACACATATTATTATTATTATTATTATTATTATTATACATTGCACTACTATATATTACTACATATGCGCATTTGGCCTAGTTAGAGTGTCCAGCTGAACGTGGAACCCGCTCACATACTGTAGGAACCCGCTCAAGCCTGCACCGATGCACAGCAACCGATGACGTCGCTCGCTCGACGGCACCTGGTCCTATTTTCCACCGTACAGCAGATATTAATTGCTACGTAAAGACCGATAATGGCCTCCGCTCTGCAGTAACTCAGTTCCATGTTAAAAAAAAAAACCCTCTATAATGACAGGAATTCTCATGACAGCTTTGGACGGGAAACGCGTTTTGAAGGCCTGGAATCCTCCTCCTTCTGAGATTAAATCCTACTGAAAACTTTCTCTTCATCACCACTTCCATATCAGTTCTGGAATCCACCCAGCCTAACAAGAGTCCTTTCTGCGAGAGGTAAAGAAAGCAGGAGCTAAAATTTAGTGCTGGTCGCAATCCCATTTCAGAGCTACAGCGACCCTTACACACTTACGTCATAAACACCGTTTCCGGAAATTAATCAAGGAATTCTATCAGCAGCAAAATGCCAATAATTATATAGAAAGTAGAAAGAAAATGACCTGAGATTCGTGCACGATTAACTGGAAGGAATAAGGAAAAACTGACGGTGGCATAGCCTACAAAATTTAATTTTAAGGTCTGAGAAAACTAAAAAAAGTCTGATATGGTCTGCGACTGAGATCGGAACCAGTTTCTCCCACGTACAAGTTGTGACACAATAGGCGTACCACCAACCTAGGCTGCCCGTACCACGTCACCCTACACACCGCTGACAGTTCTGCAGTTGTGTTACCGTTGTGCAACCTCGTGATGGATCACAGCGGATCGATTCCAGGCCATTTACGGAAATTCGTCTCAACAGTCAGGGCAGTTTTTTTATGTTTTGCTGACCGTGCATCTCAGTATAATCTTAGTAACTGACCAACTTAATGGACAAAATCTTGTTTTATAATAAGTTTATTATGTTCCTCTACATGTATCGAACAATGTTGTGCTCATCATCAGGAGGTCAATTTGTATTATACAGCATCTGGTAACGTCACACTCTGTAGGTGGCCGTCCTGCGCACCGGACGGCTACCTACAGAGTGTGACGATACCAGATACTGTACAATAAAATTTGACCTCCTCATGATGAGCACAACAGTACTCGAAACATGTAGAGGAATATAATAAACGTATTATAAAATAAGGATTTGTGCATTAAGTTGGTCAATTACTAAGAAGTCAGGAGAGTCTTACCGCGTCTCGACATCAAATTCTCATTTTAATGCAATCTTATTCTACGCAGCAGTTTGTAAGAAGTGGCCGTATAACAGGGACGTAGTTCGTTGGTCCATTCCACTACAAAAAGACAGAATGGGCTTTTTATCAAGTTTTGCATATGAATATACATTACAAATTATCGAAAATATTTAATTGTAGTTCGTATCGGTCCAGTATAACTACGACATTCAGACTGAACTATATCCATTTCCTCGTATGAAAAAGTTACAAAATACTGAGATACACACATTAGTGCGGCACTTTTATACGAAAGTCTGCTTAAATTTAAACGGGAGAATTATCTAGTTCTGTACAGATAAATCTTAAATTTTTGTACTCTTCTAGAGCACGGTGAGTGAGAGACAATGAAGTCACGATGACTCTTTCTATGCTGTTCATGCATCTGAAAGTTCTCGAAAAACAAACTGATAGAAAATGCTATCTTGCCACCTAAGATATAACCTCATATGTCAAAAATTGAGACTGTAATACGACTTCTAAAGCACATGTATCCCTTAAACCTTTACAGACGAAGCGCAGACGGCTTCATTTATAAGACCCAGTTCGTACCGCGCAGTAAACACTTTTCAACTCGGTTATAAAAACCAATCAATTTATGACGTAAGTGGCACAAGTCGCTTTTGTTCTGAGACGAATACAAAACACATAAATACAGTGTGGGCAGAATGTACAATTGTTGAATGTTAAACGTGTTGGTGCATCACGTAACCAGTAGAACCAGTAGGTTTTAAAAGGGTAATGTCGCTTACAGATGCCACCCTGTGATGCAGTCCACAAGTGCTAACAAATGTGACTGTTACGTGAAGCGAGAATAGCCACAGCATAAATAGGTTCAAGTTTATACCGTCAACGAATTTTACATATTGAAAGTGCTTAACGAACTACGAGAACAAATAATTTCTGACTCTGTGGGTGGCGCCACTGAAATCCGCACAACAGTAAACAACGCATTACGAAAATTTGGAGGAAATTACGAAAACGGAGATAAGCCACAGAATAGTTTCTAACCCGACCGAGACTCAAAACCTGAACCTTGTAATTATAACTGCGGAACTTCACTGGTACACCATCAAAGATAGACAAGATAGAAACAAACGTCTGGCTATTGGAATTAGACTTAAACATATACTGGTACTAACTTGGACCACCGACGTCAAGATCCTCTCTGCCTGCCTAAAGAAAATGAAGATATATACACAGACACACTGACACACAGACACCCACACACATACATCACAAACATGGATGTGTGTTTGGAGGGGAGGGGTTATAGTAGCGCTCCACAGAAAAATTTTACTAATCAATATTTGATGTGCCTCGTTATTCTGACCTTAATTTCGGAAGTCCAGATTATGTTGACGTCCACATCATGGGACAGCCGGCTAGCACTACGCCGTCTCAGACCTGCGTACTGTTGTAAAAGATAGTAAATCTGCTTGTAACACCGCATCTGAGCGGCACTGCAGTAAATTTGCGCAGTAGCAGAATAAAGAATACTTTGAACACGAAAAATATTAAAGTCCTCCTCATTTTATGCCTGCTATTAAAAGAGCAGTAGGTGATCGTAGCTTGCGAAGGCAGAACAATTTTATAGCCTACCATGCGGCAGCCAACTTCCGGTTCCCCATCGTTGCATAGGGGAATCAGAGACTTATGTAGTGCGGGACCAGCAGATGGGAGGGATATCGATCTCAGCCACAAGATGATATTAAATTTAAACCAAACTCACCACTGGTACTGTAGAAATAAAACGGACTACAAAATGCACATGCAACGAGAGGACCAACAACGTATATTGTCGTTTCACTGAAAATTTGTTTACAGTACTTGATTCCACCAAATTCGAATAACCATTGTCGGTTATGGCCGGTTTAATACCATGGGCAAACAGTAGTTAATATAACGTGTCTGGGGTACTGTACTAATAAACTATGTATACTACACGTACACGTGGCGTAGATGGCTGAGGTACTGCGCTACAAGCCGGAAGGTCGCGGGTTCCATTTCCGATTCATTCCGCCCGCACTACGGCCCTGTTGTCGACTCAGCCTCTAACAGAAATAAGTACCACGAACATTTCCTGTGGGGGTAAAAGCAGCTTGTGCGTAGGCTGAAAACATAACAATTTCATGTGCCGATTGTCATGAAATCTGGGAGCCTCAACCTCCAGGAATCCTCAAGGCCTGTACAGGCCTATAAAGGGGTTGCTTTACACGTGTAGTGTGGAACTCTTAAGAGGGGCGGGAGTGCTCGAATTTATTGGCATTCTGTTCAATGGAAGAACTGAGTTGAAAATCGCACGGGGCATGAATGTTTATCCATGTCGGTCCGGGCAGGCAAAGGACTTATGATGGATTGATTCTCTTATCTGAAACATCCTACAGCACGTCTCAGTGGGATTTAGAAAACCTTGGCTTCAGCTCGACTGGACTGTAGAGCCCAAAAAATCTGGGAATGACAAATATCAACTGCGAAACAATTCCTATGACACAGACACCTCATCAAGCGACGTTGCTTCATAACTGCCAACAGGTTTTTGTCCTGTGACAGTTGCATCGAGATTTCTCTTTTCTGCTTATCGATGTTAAAACATCTCAATCATTAGGATAAACATTTTGTCAATAATTCATACTGCGTAGTTAAATAACCTTACAATCAGGTGTCTTTTTTTCCAATCATCTTCCAACATGGCACGAGAGAGAGAGAGAGAGAGACAAAGTTGATGTTTACAACCAGATATGTTTAGCACGTGAAGTTATCAACATGACACTGAAGATGATAAATTACGCTGACATGTCTCTGTCATTGTACCTGAAATGTATTTAAATCATATAAAATGACGGTGGTTTAGCTTATCACCACGTTATCACCGCAATAAAAAGCTATGAAATTCCAGTTATTTGTCGGCTTCACTGAACAGCGAATGAAGTAATCTGATATTTAATATTCTCAAGGCTTTCATTGCCTTCTGGCATGAGTAGTCGTACAGCCTTGCAGATACGAGAATTTGTCGAGGAAACAGAGAAGCCTGCTGGGCCCGTGATCTGGACAAAACCCACTTAACAAACAATTCCCTAACGAACCATTACACGAAGATCAACAATTATATTTAAATATTTAGTTCGTACCGCACAGTAAACACATTTCATTTGGGTTACGATAACTAACCTGTTAATGCTGTTTGTTCTGAGATCCATACAGAACATACAAATGCACTATGTTAGCAAAACGCAGAATACTTAAATGTTAAAACTGGTGGTACACGTAGTGAACATTAGGAGTTAACGGTTTACCTTTTACATCTCAGTGGTTATTATAGGCAATGCCTATTGGAACATTAAAAAACAACGCATTATACCACTCACAGTAGTTACGTGTTTCAAATTATTCTTACAATACCGATTATTTCCCTAAATTATTTGGCCTTAATAATGGTTACGGACCGTGTTCTCTGCGAGCCGGACTTAAGTTCTACATACAATTTAGACAAATGCCAGTCTTCAGTTATCTGGTTACCCATAAGGAACTAATTAAACTAACTAGTTAGAGAATAAACTATCCAAAAAAATTGGATCAAAACATCCAATTAACCACTATCTCATCTAACCCCCCCCCCCCACCAAACACAAAAAACCTGCTTTTTATGCTATAATTTTTAACTGTTTTAACTGAATATTGGTAGGCCTAATCACAATCACAGCAAATATATTACATACTAATAGTTTTGATTGTATCTTCCAATCTTTAAAGTAACTGTGGAAAAAGCCTGTTCTCAAATGCATATCGATAAAATTAGGATTACAGTATAAGTACAGCTCACGATGGTTGCGAAATGATTCTGGCGACCATCGGTGATTTGCAACGATGCTTATGTAGGGTGAACTGAAAAGCATGCGTGGTCTGTCTGAAGGTGCTCTTATATGGAAACCTGTCTGGTAAGACTGAGAAGAGCAGGCATTCCCTCAGTAAGAAACGCCAGTTCCACAACCGTGATTCGAGCAGGCTATCTCCAGCATATAATTCAAAAGCATAACCAGTCAGCTGATTGACCTGGTGAGTGTCATGGTGTCAGAAAACTGATTACCATAACGATACTTATAAACGCACCTAAACCCCAATCTTTCGACCAAACTTTCCGGTGCAGTCTCTTCCGGATTATTAGCATTCTAAATGTGGTTTGTCATGGTTTTCTTCAGTTCTTCCAAGAAATGCCGACCTTTCCAATGTTTGCTTACCTCCTATCCACGAACATTTTATCAGTTCATCTGACAGTATAAAACCTTCTGATTTCTATTGTTAAACAACTTTCATCAATTTCTTACTCAACCGATCCGTAATCAAAGAACAAAGCCTTACTTGTAAGTACAAACTGTAGCAGACTTAAATATAAGTAAAGTCCTTCCTTTGCCTTTAAATACACAGAATACATAGCTGGAGAAGTAAGGTTATGAGAAAATTTGAATGTAATAATACCTTCTGAACTTGATATTGACTGCTACGGCTAACGTTAAACTTTGATAATTCTTTGTTCTTCACAGGATTGTTCATCTTGCTTGGACAGTACCGAAAAGAGGCAGTTGATAAGTGAAACAACAGAAGCCAACGAAAGCCAAATTTAGGCTTTGTTGTTTACGTTCATTTTTGTCTCTTCATCACGCATCCTCTCCCCAACGAATGAACATGTAATAAAAAGTCTTCAAGACATCCCGGGCATTTCAGACTAAGGAAAGACAAGTTCTTTCAAATAAACAGGTTGTGAAAAGTCCAACAGACTGAACTAATCAAAGATCACAATAATTGCAAGAAATTATGATGAATCGGGTTACATAAAGATGATTTTTCGGTCAGCTAACGTTAATTGGTTGGTTGTTTGGTTAACAGCGCATTTTACAGTTAATGGTGCACCGATGTATGTTGCATGTGACTCTTGATCTGCAATTGGTCATGAATGATGAACATTAATGCTTATGGCCTAACACGCAGATCGGAGAAGATATTAACCTGCATCTGAGTGAAAAGTTTTGTTACGGTTCGGACCGAAGGAATCTACGTGAAATGGCACTGAACCTTCGGCTTCCAATAAAAATGACACTCACAGGTTCAAAAGGAACTGTCCTCATATTCTTTCATACGTATGGAACTTACCATTTACGGGGGTGGGTTATGTTATCCATTTGCTCGACATGCCCTCTCATTTCTGGTATCAATTCTCAATCTCATTTCATACACTTATTTGCATGTGTGCAAAGGTGGCTGCTTATATGTGTGGATAACCGTTCCAGCGTGCAAATGAATACGTGTGATCAGAGAACAACAAGTAATTTGTGGAATCGTAAAGTTCGTTATGATTTTATTTTGAAGGTACAGATTTATGATTCACAAATCAGCAGCGGGTTTGAAGTTATTTTGTGAAGTCTTAAAGGTCCTCTTCCTCACATGGACGTATGTCTGTCATAACTGAAGAATAAAACCAACTAGATGCTACTTATTATTTTATTGTACTTCTTATAGGCTCAAAATGTTTTGGGCACTACTATGCCCATCAGGAGCTCGCGACTATGTTGTTGATTACCACATTGTTCGTTTCGTTCTTGGTTTGCTGTACGTTGAAGGTTAGGTGCGGGTAGGCTGGAGTAGTGTCCGGACTGCAGGCTAAAGCACGGCGTCGTGCTTTAGCCTGCAGCCCGGACACTACTCCAGCCTATCTGCACCTACCCTCCAACCTACAGCAAACCAAGAACGAAACGACCAGTGTGGTAATCAACAACACAGTCGCGAGCTCCTGGTGATGGGCATAGTAGTGCCCGAAACATTTTGAGCCTATAAGAAGTACAATAAAATAAAAAAGTAGCATCTAGTTGGTTTTATTCTTCAGTTATCACAATGATGCACGGTCCAACAAACATAAAAGAATGTCTCTCAAGTTGTCTGGCATTTCCATTTACGAAAGCAGATGAGGCACGTCTGTATTTCCGAATTTATATGCAATATTAAATAAGGGAAATGAATGTTCTAACTAGGCCACGACCTCTTCCACCCACACCTGTCCCTCTTCTCAATCTTCCTGTCATTCCTTAGTGTTCAACCTTTATAAATCACAAACTGTCGTTACATAAATGAAGCCAGCAAACAAACCAGACACAATATCGTAACGTTAAAATTCAGCTCATGTGCTTCGGCCGCCAGAACGACATATTCACGCTGCTAATGAAATAAGTCAACATTGTGCAAACAATTCTGCAGTAAACATGTGCTGTATGGAAATGGCCTTGTGGTATGTGGCTATTTAGAGACTATAAACTGGATTATGATATACGCAGTGCATAAGCAACAGGCGCGATTCATTTCCTCCAGAAGCCCATGTCACCTGGGTGTCCTATTCGAAGACGATGATAGCCTGTTGGAACGTTAGCGTCGCATACAGCTAGTGGCTGCCGGCGACAAGTGGTCGCCGCGCCCACGCTATATGAGGCGCTCACGTTTCAGCGTTAATGTGCCATGATTTACGACGACGCTACTTTTCCGCGTTGTTTTTTAAGTTATCGAGCTTCATTAATGACACAACGAACAGGTGGCTGTACCGCAAATCAGTTCCAGCTCTCCTGAGTCCCGAACCTGATCTGGCTTACCGCTACAATACATGGGAATAAGAGAAACACATACGTAAGTTATCCCTGTGCACCCCATGAAGGTACGTGCGCGAGCAGAGGAATAGGTCCACTCATTAATCTCGGCACTATATGAAGGTGACTGGTAAAGCTTCACCCTCCGGATTCTTTACCAATGGGAAAAGAGCCCTATGTTGCTACGACAGGCTGGGCTGGGGGCAGAGTCGGTCTAGAAAAGGGGAAGAACTCTTAAATCTGCCGGGAATCAAAACACAATTACTCATAAAATATAAACGCAAATATGCAAACCTACTCCTAAGTCTAAAGGACCAAGTTACAAATGAATGCGTGTATGGGGGTAGAGGTAAAGATTCAGGCACTTGTTGGCAATACATGGGGGTGAGGAGACATATTCATGCTGTGCCCCACACTGCTACAGAAAGAGCCTCAGAGTCTGCCCACACGTCGTGCTGTACAGAAAATTCTGTGTGGGTAATTGAACCATAACTGTGCTCAAACCAAACATATATACGCACTGACATGCACCTGATAAACAACTGCATTCAACCCGTTGAAACGTCTTGTGTACCGGATATTCCTGGGGCATGATAATTTCGAACGGCTGTCACTAGAGTATTACTTTCGCGTAGCTTTGATTCTTTAGCATCCTGTAGGAGACTACTGTTTTGTGAGATGTGGTGCCGTACAATCTGGTCGATAGGTACTGATGTTTTGCCTCCACCTTAACACACATCTTCCACACGAAGATGTAGGCAGCAGTTTACTCTGAAAGGATGACACGTATCTACCAAACTACACGGGGTCATATTGCAGAAAGTAGCAATATTCAACCCAAACCTAAAGTGTTATATTTTTAAAAACATACATTATTCAGTTGCTACCGGGGGCTCGATCCCCGAGTATGCAGTAAAGCTGACCTCTCTTCCCCATCTTGTGTGGATGTTAAGAGAATGCGTGGAGCTGCACCTCTATTCCTCTACGTCAGTGCTCCGCAACATTTTTGTGCCCATCCCCCCCCCCCTTGAGGTAGATTTATCCATATGCCTCCCCCCCCCCTCCTCTTCGCAGACGCTGTTACTTATGAAAAGAAGTTACTTTATTTTCATATTGTTGATTTGTATATTACAAAATATTTATATTATTTATTTAAAATAGTGTATTGTATTTAATGGGTTTGTTTAGGTACAACAGATTGTGTACTTATACAAGATAAACACATTCTGTTAATAGCTGGAATTATATTTAGTGTGTTCTTTGGGCCTGATTAACACCTGCAAGTCTTTGAACGTCCGGTTGAACTGTGGTCAGTGATAAGCGAAGATCATCGGCCTTTACCACATCAAGGCGGTTACGTAATGTTGACAGCAAATAGGTCGCTCGAATGAAACCATATTCAACCAGATAAGATGCGAGAAAAGAAATAAACACAACTTCGACTTCTGTGAAACGAGGGATGCAGGGGAGAAGGGAACCATTGATTTAATTTTAAATTTTAAATATTTTATTCAGACAGTGAAGTTACGGTGGCCCACTCAAAAATTAATGAGGCCTCCTAATTTTCCGTCGTTCTTTTGCGGCCCGTTAGAAACTGGAGTGCCTTCAAGTCGAGGAGCCTAGTTACACGTAAGTACAGAGAGAACTTAACCCACAATTTAACATTACCGTCCAATTTTCAGTCTATAGCTTGGCCTCTTTTCATGATACTTTCCAAGCATAATTAACGTCCTTTCGTCTCCACCATTTTCATCTTCCCGGATGTAAAAATTCTCCAATCCAGGTTTTCGCCTTTCTGGGACGTTGTGCGGTGTAGGACGGTAGTTTGTTACCATCGTTTCGGAATAACTCATCGTACCCATCTTCAATGGTCAGACACCCCAAGAAGAATGCCGGAGCAGGTGACTACGTGAATACGTAGGCTACATCACAGGTGAGGGGACCTCGGTAGAACAGTAGTTAAGGTGCTGTGCTACAAATCAGAAGGTCGCTGGTTCGATCCCAGTTGGTCATTGGAATTTTTCATTGACATAATCCTTCCGATCGCACTATGGCCCTGGGGTCGACTCAGCCTCTAACAGAAATGAGTACCAGGAACATTTCCTGGAGGTAAAGGCGGCTGGTGCGTAGGGCTGACAACCTTACCACCATCCTGTGCCGATGTCACAAAATTTGGGAATCTTAACTTCCTGGAACCCTCTGGGCCACTCCGGGCCTGTAACGGGACTGATTTACCTTTACTTCCCAGGAGAAGGAAGAACTAAACTGTACCGACGCAGAAACCTGAAATGTCGCGTACTCCCCAGCTCATCTCGGTTTTGAATAATCTTCGTCGTAGTAGTGTTGTTCAGAAGCCATTTCAGTGTTGCAAGCTTTCGGATCACGTAACTTGAGCGATGTTTCAGACATATGCAGCGCAAAGCTAAGTTTCTTGTGCTAATTGACGCCAGCAGCGACATCGAATTTCATTTGTCCGCGACCATCAGCTCCGCTACATGTCACAAGGCCTACGGACTGCCTCAGACCGGATTTGTCCGGTGCCAGGTTCTTTACACAGGTATTCTGCGGCCATCCCTTCGACTACTATAAGGAGAAGTGTTTCGCTGATGCAAAACATCGTCTGTAAACGGAGGGGCGTGTGGGACGTCTCAGTTTTACTTACTCTACCAATGTAGATTAGCTGCGACAGCCCAGGATTTCACAACATGAGTTCAAGTGTACCTGGCGGTACATTTAATAAAACTAGGGTGAACTGGGGGAATTTTTTGCCTCCTGGCTAGAAGGAAGTACTATAGTTCACAAGTTTCGACAAGCGGTTCCATTTATTTGAAATTTTCTGTACAGCATATGTTTCCGGTACAAACATTCCTTTTCAAAATAATGCGAAAATTTATGGTACTTCTACAGTACTATCGTAACAAAAGTTCGCCTCTCCTAAACCGAAACATTTTATGTCGTACTTTGCTTTCAGACACTGCTTCAGAACCACACAAAGCAGTAATAACATTCTTGATTGCTTCAGAAAGTAAACCACAGCGTGGCGCGTGGTAAACCGATTTAAACGTAATCACTTCAATAATGAAGCACTCACACAGGCGACAAATGTACACAAGAAATGTCTACTACGTCGCACCTAAGGCCGCCAAATGTACATAATGAATTTACTTCGTAATGTACCCTTTGGAAGGACTTGAAGTCAGGGCCAACAAGCAGCGCCGCACTACAACAGATCACCAACTTCTGCCACGCAGTGTGACTGTGACGTGTCTTCCGCAAATATTTTCTGACTAGTCTGTTTTACTGATTGCATAACGAATAGAGGTGAGGCGTAGTTACTGACTTCCTAAGTTTTCAAAGTCCCTGATTCCAGTAGTGAGAAACGGGTATTTTATTGTTAATGGTGGAACTGTAACGTGAAAAAGAAAAAGGGAAAAAACGTTGAGAAGTATCCAAACCATAAGACAGTAACGCCAGCATCATACACTTTCTCATAAGATGTTTATTTACGATCCAAAATGTTTCGCCTTAGCAGCAATCTTCAGGGATCATAGTAACACTATAGGAAGAACTGAAGACCGATGCACATAAAAAACTACGTAAAATTAAAATATAAATACGATTACAAACAATAAAGATGACGAAATTTAATATAAAATATTACACATAAAATGAAAATATGTTCATCAGTTTAGATAGCTGACCGAAGAAAGTTATCTTCTTGCGGATCACGTCATGAAGTGTATTCTATGTACATGCATAAAAATATTCACTGATGGGTCCTGCGCACTAGATCCAAAAATCATAAGACTCAACAACCAGACACGATCCTGAGCAATTCCAAGCCACCCCTTCCTTGCAGAAAAGTCACTTCTTTTCGCAATTTAAGAATGAGATTTGAACTATCTTAGACAGAAGATTCGTCATGGGAAGGAGGACAGCTACGTCAAGGTGGTTATGAAGCACGTGCCTTCCAAACCTAAAGCTTCTTCTGACACGAAGTTCTAAGCTGAAGGCTTGACGTAGATACCAAGCTGTTTCTAAGAGGCATTACCGCAAAACATGTTTGCGGCACATAACACGTGTGCAAATCGTCTTATTCTGTGGTAAATATTTTCAGCCATGTCTTTTCTTGCTGCTGTCGTAATGGTGAATAAAACCGTGTACGTTTTAATTAATACCAGTTTCTGCGTTTAAGTATTAAAAAACTTACGCTAATTAATTCTAATCAAACTCTGAAAATAATGCAATTAATTCTTGATAGGAAACTCAATCGCGAGATACATAATTACGGCATTAAAGATATTAATTAAAATTTATATTTGTTGGCTCCTGCAGCCGAGCTCGATGGCTCGCCATTAATGTTTTAGGAATAAGGGGAATTCAACTTACACACCGCCCTTTTATACCTTAATTAAATTAAGCTAATTTACTGCGTGACAAGGTTCAGTTGTTCACGTCTCTAATCCAGATGTCACGCGACCGTGAACGTGGAGTGCTGTGTATGATGATTATGTTTAATGGGCAAACAGATGAAACAGCAATGATGTGAATGGTCTGCTTCACGTTCCGACCGCTTTGCCTCAGCGGAAAAATAGGAACTGCGGTATCCTTTAGTTAAAGTATGGACCTAACAGCTGAATAAGGAGTGGTGGTGCCGCGTATCGAACCCGGTTGTTCAGTAACCAGTTAATTGTATTACTGTCTGAACCATTCCAGAACAGCCTTAGTAGAGTAATTTGTAATTCAGATCCTTGTCGAGAGCAATGCACCCCGTCGTTGTGGATTCACGGCGTAACAAGTTCCTTTCGTCGTGGGGAAACATGGCAATAGTGGCTAATGAGCACCACGGGTTGAACGACCTTGTTCTGCTGCCGTAGACCACATAGTAAATAACGTCTCTCTTAATTATGAACATGCAGGCCTTGGCTCATATTTATATGTCGTTACAAGTTACATGTCGGAATACAAACACTTAAAACTTATAAGGTGTAAACCTGCATAGTGTAGTCGGTATAGTGGCTAGGCTAGAGGCAAGATGATCGAGGTTCGATTTTCGGCAGGGGCATGAGAATTTTAAATTCTCTAAAACGTCGGGACCGGCTCTGGGGCCCACCCTGCCTCACATTCAATGCGTGTTGGGGGTTCTGGAAAAAAATGCGTAGCCACAACCATATTACGAACGCCTTATTCTTCCGTTAATATTGTTAGAGGTAAAGGTACAGTCGCCCTGTAACAGGCCATGAAGGCTCACAGAGGAAGCAGAAGTATAGCTCTACTCTTTCTTTAAACTCGTCGTTAGATATGAGTGGGTCGTTAATAATGTTGAGACAGTTAAAACTGGGCGATTGAGACAGGGATATAGAAAGTATGGGAAAAGGCTGGAAAACCTCCTGGAAGTAAAACAGAGCTAGAAGTAGATGAGAAGGTAATGTTAAATAGGATCTTAATTAATCTAATATGGGGACGTGGCTGTTTTCTGAAGTTTCTTGGAACAGCGTGAAGATGTGAGACGTTATGGTGATAACGGAAATGGAACGTACGGGGTTCAAGAGCAACCAAGAATTGGCACAACGGAATTAGTAACGAATTCTTCGGTTACAAATGATGGAAGTTGATATGAGCAGTTCTGAATTAGTTCAAACATGTCTAGAACTACATTACCGTACTTCCCTGCACGTCAGACAAGCTCTAAGACTGCTGCACGTCGTTTGTGAGAGCTGCACAACGAAACACAATTTTTAATATACCTGCAATAAAAACTACGGCATTTAATTTCATAACATAAAAAGATCGAATAACCTTCATCGGCTTTGCCGTCAATCTCCCGCGATGACGTAAAGGTAATCGGGGTTTCAGGAACATTAGATATTTCGATTTACTCACTATTTAATAAGGGACACTCGTGGGACCGAGGATGAAACTATAATTAGGCAATATCATGGGGACAATCCATCTGCCACGCTGTCAACCTGCTCCCTTAAGATCCATCTTAATGTCACCCGGTAAAGAACGTACGTGGTAACTGTTTGGGTAGTTACTATAGTGTTGGGCGTACAAGAATTGAAACGTTGTTAATTGTGGAACCTAATGACGTACGTAATTAGAATTCCAAAATGTGGTTTATTTAAGGACAGTACAGATTACGTTACGTCGAAATTTACAACATCACATCAAGCCGCTTCCCCCTCTCTGACGGTAATGCGGACCATAAAATAACACACACACACACACACACACACACACACACACACACATATACAAAAGCTTTGTCCGAAAATATATGCCAATTTGATGGGCATTCCCGACACAGAGTCAGGCAGTAGAGAGTTCCGAAATTAGTGAATTTTGACAACCGTTCGTCACTCCGAAATATTAACCTACCAAGACTGCTCGCAATGGGACCAGCGCCAACGTTGCGACGGAATCAATGTTTTATAGATTGAAGTGTCAGAGGGGTGCATCGTCTCCTTATGCATTTAATTAACAAGCCTTTACAGCCAAGCGTTTTCAATGTCAAAGTGCGCTAGCTCTGTTTTAATTAGATCCTTCCATACAGGCCACCGAGAAGTGTCAAAAGTATGCGAAATGCTATCTTTTTCTACTGTCTGTATGGAAGGTAATTTGACATGTAACCTTCCATGTATGGAGTGTAAGAACCGCATTATTAATATCAACATCGCAGTGGGGCATACTTTTTATTGTATTTGTTATACAGGATTAGACACATTTTTATCGCTACTACTTCCGTGTTTGGGCAGTCTGGCAAGTCACTGTTAGCTACTTCTGTGAACTGAATTGTGCTTCAAGGAGGATTCGAATGAGTCTAACCATCCTATTTTCCTACACCTATTTGCAAATTGAAGGTTGATTTATTATTCACCAGATTCATGTTAACACGCTATATGCATTACATACATTCGGGCGAGTAAACTTGAAGTAGCATTTAAAATAACTACACCTGCATTCAGGGGTGTTGGTGACGGTAGAAAGCCAATGAAGCCAGCCAGTGTGAATAATGGAAATGTTATATCGCACTCAAACATCCCATTTTAAAAGACAAAGCTACAAATACCCCGAACATTTCGACACTAATATGTGATATGCAGAGAACAGTCTTCTATAATACTGAACGGCTTTTCTCCTTGTCATGTAGATTAACCAACTCTCTCTCTCTCTCTCTCTCTATATATATATATATATATATATATATATATATTCCACTGGGAAATCCATTATAATTTTAAACGTAAGAATAATGATGGAACGGTGAATGCGCGGAATTATATCGACAGTGTAAGTTTTCTTCCGACTTGTGTGGGAATGTTTCGGCTTCTAGACACGTTACAGAGTAACGGGCAAGTTTTGATGAGATCTTATTACTGAAAACCTACGTCGAAACTGTAGTCCTTTATTTTATATTTTCTCATACGGGTTTTGGTTTTGCCATACAAAATGCTTCGGAAACCGAAAGTTTCCGCAATCAGATGTTCAGGTGGAGAGGTGTTACTAGTCCTCTGGGGTCGCTAGTATGTATTCCGGCGCAACAGAAATATTTAAAGACTTAGTGACACAGCTATATCTGATAAATCGTTCTATTCAATGTCCCATCGTTGTAAACAATCATCGGGTTACGCAACTGCTAAATGCAAGTAAGTGCACAGAAATAAAATCGATGTTAATAGTCCACATATAATCGTGTTTGTCATTAATTCTGGTTCGTATCGGTTCAGCATAAAACAGCCTCTAACTTGCCTGGAGACCTGAACAGCTCATCGGACGAAAATTGGTGCCTCATATAATAATGGTGTACAGCTCTTATTTCCGACAGTGTTTCCGGTGTGGTAACATTTGCATCTGCAGAAAGTAAGCACAAAGAGTATTTATGCGTTCAGTTTTGTACAGCATTCGTTCGGAAATTATGTACGGAAGTGTTTCTCGACAATTTTTTTTCCATGGAGAAACACCTAAAGTAATTTTTCGTATCCTGAGGAAACCATACCTATAAGAAAGTTTCAAGGCCAGAAAAAACTGATAACGAGGAATCTTTTTGTCGCCACCGGTGAGGAGGCTCTGTAACAATAAACGAACACAAAATGCAGCTAAATGTAACCTTAAATTCGAACTTACCAAAACACAACATAGACGCTGGCGGTAGCGCATGCAGATTATTCCAGTACTGCCAAGTGCCAGACAAAAATTCCCACCATATATCGCAGGATATTTGGAATTTTTTGCGTATATTTCAGAAGTTTTGTTTATTTATTCCACTGATCTTGGAGGCACCCCGAACGACGTTCTGCGTAACCCCGATTGGGAAACACCGATGTAGGATCTACGGTCCACAGATTATACTTTTGTGTTCCTATATTATTTTCATATCACAATCTACACCTGCAATATCTTCAGGGCGTCTGTGTGACTACCTAGATATAAATTCGCACATGTAGAGCCTTTCCACCCGAATATGGAGAGAGATCGACCCCTCGAAACGTTGTGGGGAGTGTTCGAATTAGGTGATTGGCAATGTCAAAACATTTGTCATACCTGTACAAAAAGTGGTGATGTAATTAACTAATCTAAATAAAATTGAATTTCCTTCAAATCATAACACGTGTGTACTAGATTTCATGCATATCCAGCCACTTATGTTGAGCTGAACCACAACCATAGCAGACGTACCTGTCTGTCGCACAAAGCGTTGTTGTATTTACGTACTACCTTAAGAATACACAACAACGCACTTAAGTTGTTGACCACCTTAATATGATGCACACTCAGGTTGAGCAGATGTTGTCTAGTTGTGCATGATAAATGGTAAATGGAATAGCGTAATTAACGCGCAAGATATATACCGCGTACAATTCTATGTGGCGGCCAGGACAGTGTAGTTGGCATCGCAATTCACTATGGGCTGGATGGTCCGGGGATCGAATCCCGGAGGTGGCAAAACTTTCCGTGCCGTCTAGACCGGACCCGAGGATTACCCAACCTCCTGCATAAGGGGTACAGGGTCTTTGCCGGGGTAATGAACAGCCGGCGAGTGAGGCCAAACCCCCATCTCCTTCTAGCGCCGAGGTTGCGAATGGTAGGGGTTACACCTTCGCTTCCCATCTGTGCCTCCAGAAGCATGTCATGCGGTCTTTTTTTACAATTCTACGTAGGATGCACAAGAGCCCACAGTGCTCTCACACTTAGATACTCCAGACGAATTCGTTTCGGAAGGACGTGGATGATGATGATGACGATGATGATGATAATGATAATAATAATAATAATAATATCCCCCAAAACAAACCAAACATTATAATCCGTGACAATGAAGGGAGCATGTATGTTAATAGACGTTGCAATCTCAGGAGAGAGATAAATGTGATTAAAAAAGAAGCCGAGAAGATTCTAAAATATAAATACCTTACAATAGAAATACAGTGCATGTGGAATGTAAAAACAAAGGTGATACCAGTAATAATAGGTGCGAATGGGGCTATTTCAAAGTCATTCAGAAAATACATGAGCAATATACCAGGAAAACATGAAGTCAAGGAACTACAGAAAACAGCCATATTGGGCACTGCACACATAATTCTGAAAGTACTAATGTAAAAGCACAATAGATTCAACACTGAAACTAATGATATAAGCACCATGAATAGTAACAACAGAACAGCTGCAACACTGTATTCCATAGGGACATAGTTTGTCTCAGGAATATAAGCATAAATACCCTGCATAAAGGAGATGATGATGATGATGATGATGATAATAATAATAATAATAATAATAATTGTATATTCAGTCTGTTATGGGGAGAAAATTCTGCCGTCTCCAGGAGTTCTGCCTGTCTGTGGTCATACTGCTAAAAGATCAATACGGCGTTGTTACAGAATAACCAACACAGCACCACGCACCGTCAAAGGGGTAAGTAACGGAAAATAGCTGTGGTATGACTTCTTTTAATTTTTAAATTCTAAACTTAATAATACGTAAGAAGATCAGGGCAACTCAGAAAACACGAGTCAGTGTTAATATAATTTCTTAAAACTGTCACCATAAACATGCCATTTTATTAATTTGGTGCGGCCAATGAGAGGGCACTTTCTGTAGTTGCAGATAATTTCGTTTTGGGTAGTGTCGTGCACTAATCACACGGTTGGACGCTGTGCATGCGTACCTTAAAATGAAATATTTCCTTGTGAAACAACGTGTCACTTCTTGGACAATATACAACCTGTTCACACATTACCAAGCCGGTGGATCAGTTATTCAGAGAAGGCAGTTTTAGCATCAAGTCTTCACGGTGGTGTGCTTGGGTACAATTTACAGAATAACCTATCCAGAACTCGAGACGTGAGCTTCTGGAATATTAATCTTCATAAAAATATTAATAACTGCTTTAAGGGGCCACATTTTCGTATTTCGTTTGTTGAAAACCGCTATATTTTGAATCGTTCACAAGTACGAGCTTGAAATCTACGTCCGTCTTCCTAGAAACGATGCCTACTCTTGCTATCAGGGCCACAGCAGCACGGCACGATGCATCTCTTGCCTTTAAATCACCTATACCCCACTTAGTACTTGTTACCTACACGAATTCCTCTCATGTATAGGCCTTCAAATTTACCCTTTGACATTAAGTCACTTTTTATATTATTTTAGCTGCAATAAAAGAATCACATATCTTAGTTGTTTATGTATAAATTCTTGTCTCTCAGAATCTGAATATGAAATCTGCTTCCCCGCCATCTCGGCTCTTCTTTAATATCTATTGCCATGCATATTAAATGTAACACCCAAACTCGAGGCAGCTCACGACGTCAGACGTCTCTCTCTTGTCTTTAATTGATCCTCTTCCTTTTCGTCCGTTGCATAATCCACGCCACTTTGCTTATCTAATACTGTTGTATTTTAGCAAGCATATTATAGACAATCTGCCGATCCCAGAGGCCGCGCGGCCTAAGGGGTGGTACTGCAGCCGCTCGCTTGCCGGAATTGCGGGTTCGAATCCCGCCGGGAGCATGGATGTCTGTCTCTTGTGAGTGTTGTGTGTTGTCACGTAGAGGCCTCTGCGTCGAGATGATTACTCGCCCGGAAGAGTCCTGCCGAATGTGGAGTGTCGGAGAGTGATCGTAAAGCCTCGATAAAGAGGCCCCGACCCATCAGGGGCTGTTACGCCATGAAAAAATTCGACAACTTAATTAAATAATAATTTGTATTTTATTTTATGTTAGAAGAAACCTTGTTAATTGGTCGCTTCATAAAAGCTTCTTCTCACCCGAGCTACATATCCAGCCCATCGCAACCGCCTCCATTTTAATACCACATATGAAATTACTCAGTGGTTGGGCCTACTGTTATTTGGTTCCTAATGACAGGCTACATATAGTGTTTCTGAGTCTCACAACCTCACAACAGCACACATGTCTACCAGAAATAAGAGTTACACCAATACCCGCTCATTTTCCGATGCCATTATTAGACCCGTTTCCACGCTTTTCCCCAGCACCCAATTGAAAGGGTTCCCCTTTCAGCAGGCGGTGAAATACAGATAATTCAATTACACTTTCGACTACATATTTTAAGAAGAAACAATACAGGGAAGTGAAATGGCGCACAGAGTATGCAGGTAACGAAGATTGCGGCTAGTGAAAGTAGATAACAAAAAAACAAGAGAAAGATGTCTAACGGTACGACTATCTGCAGTTGAGACGCCACATGCGTAGACACAGCACTGAGCACTGAAAAAATGACAAGATTCGACACAAAGGTCTTGATTTTGATGGAAAACTGTCCTGGAAAGTAGTCACGAGTTGGATAAATCTTAACAAAATACTTTGTGAAGTTGGGCAGTGGAAGGAACTGTTCCGGAACTGTGCACAGTGATTTGTTTTGGATTATCTGTATTCCATCTTATAACTTTACTTGACAGGGGTGGTGGTGGAAGTGGATGGGTAAGGTGCAATTTCTTGTGTGAAATTGAAATAAAATTAATTTCTACACGAACGGCATAAAGTACCAGTCGGCTTCCTGTCTGAAGCACGAGAACAACAGCAATTTTAACTACAGTTTATTACGTCTGCGTTGCAGATTACTTGTCGACTTTATACCGACGACAATCGCTAAGTTGTAGTAGAGAACCGAATATTCCGATTTCGAATTTTCCTCACATCTACACTGAAATTAACCTCGAATAGTCTTTCCAGTAATGTCCTGTTCCTAGTAGACACTCGTAGTGCAATAATACTTTAGTTTCATTCTCTAAATTAGCCCTGCAGTTGATACAGAATATTTCAGAAGCCCAATAATCGAAAACCCATCAATGGAAAAAGTGGTAAAGTTGTTCCTATGCATGTCATGAGGGCTTATGTGTGAGGGGATGGTGAGTACAGGAGTGAGGATGGATTGGATTTGTGGTCTTGTAGGTGTACTGTACCCTCCTTCCGTACGGCGATAAGGAAAAACAAATACGTCATACTCCGTGCGAATTAAGACTAGATTTTCTATTTTTAATCATCTCTGTAAGGCATATCCTCACATTTTCAACTGTCGTACCAAAATGATTAATTCAACTCGTAATTCACCTACAGATGGAATCTTTGGTGATAATAGTACGAAATGGCTTTTGTTCTGGCAAGTACATGTTAGAGCATGTTTTTGTAGAATGTTCCAACAAGATTTAAATTTAAATTTCATGAACAAAGTATTTTAAGCTATAATAAGCGGGAGCAGAATTCCTGGAAGCAGTCAGATATAATAAAAATATACCTACTTCAGATCCAGATGGTACTCGTATTAAGCTGTTACCACATTATGACAAGCACAACGTAATTTCGGCTCTCTAAATATCAAACTGTTAGATGTTAAAATATTTTAGACTGAAAAACTGCATTACACCATTCTCACAGGGCAATGTACGCTGTCTCAATACAGATTATACCATCAGTGTTGTGTGCCAAACTGCGAAAAATAATTTATTGGTTCTCTTTATATATAAAGAGAGAGGTCTGACCAGATTAGCGGTTCTCGACCTTCCTGAGAGGCCTTTAGCGGGTTTCCCTTGGACGTGCACCATGCATAGCAATTACATTTTGAAGGCTATAAATAGAATTATACGAGGAAGAAAGAGCACCACCGGCACATTCGGTTGAGATAACCGGACAAATCAGCAATGCCGGATGGGAGTATCAATAGGGACCACTGCATCCAACCCCTTATAACCAGAATTTGCTCTACCAAATTAGGATGCATGGATCTTATAATCAGGAAGGCATTACTAGTAAGAGCCATCCCAATATAATGAACAGGGAGGATGCCCTTGTCTTCAGCAGGTAATGGTACATAGCACTGGGGGTGGAAGCGCTCTTTTCAAGGCCACCAACAGACTGTCCTGAGAAAGTCGTCTCCTTCCCTTCCCAAACCTTGGCTATTCTGACCTCCCTCCCTGCATGCTTCGGTCTAACTCGCCCTGTTCATTCAGCTTCATCACAGACTTCCTTGTCGCTTCCTTCCATTTCCCGTGTTATCTTTCTTCTTTCAAGGTCACCTACTGATTAGCCACCCAGATGGTAGTTGTATTGAATAGGCAGGTCGTCCCTTTCGTGTTTTTATCCTTCACTTATTCTTAATCATCTCACTTGCTGCGCTTCACTGCACCTTTCTTTCGCATTATTTCATCTCCTGTACACCCAACAAATGTAGGTTATCTGTCACATCTTATCCATCCTTGCCTGTTCCACCCACGCCCACACCACACTGCACGGAGCCTAGAGGCCTGTTATTACTATTGCTTTTCCTCTCCTGGCTTATAATTACCAAGCTAAGTAACCAAATCACTAACTAAATCCATGAAACATAGTCCTGCTTGAGAGAATAATACAGTAGTGCCTTAGCTAGTCAAGAAATACCCGGCATTTTTTGGCACCCGAAGGTTCTTGCAGTTTTCACGAGATCCTGCTACCTGTCCCTATCCTGAGCGGGATGAACCCAGCCCAAGCCCTCCCATCCCATTTCTTAGGTTACATTTTAACATTACCCCTCACCCATTCAGCAATCTATGCCAAGATTTTTGAAGTGGTTTCTTGACAGGTTCCTTCTCCTACATAAAACGCACTTTTCCACACAGCTTAATCTTCATGGACTACACTAACGACCGAGGAAGCAAACTCCTCCGAAGATGGAAATCCTCATCGCCACCACAGTGAGAAAAGAAGTCTAACATTTCTTTTTCTTCCACAGTATTTCTGGATTTATCTAATCTTCAACGCGTCCAATTCTTGTCTACGATTTGGGGCGAGAAAGTTCTTTCCCGAGTACAAACGTGCCATTTCCATATGTCTGTAGTATTTCAGCTCACCCTTCGCGGGTTGAGCCCATAATGACAGAAATGACTTCTCAGGACGGCCATGTGTGTTAACTAAATCATCCGTTGAAGCTTTTTATTCAGCACTAAATTATTTGTGTGTAGGTGTGTGTGTGTGTGTGTGTGTGTGTGTGTGTGTATACACGTCACGTATATTCATTTGTACACAGGCCTACCACTACAGCGGTCCTAATATTGGAGATGCCTTTGATTCATGACATTTGGTTTAGGGTGTGCTGCTCGTAGGGTTCCAAGACGAAAGTCTTAACAATACCTGTACAAAGCCACTGAGGCGCCATTCTCGAGCAAGGAACGTACTCGTAAGCCATGTGGGCATCATTTTCGGTCCAAGCACTCAAAATCCACGCTTTCGCTTCTGAACAGTCCAAGCGCCCAAAGTCACGCGGTCGCATAAATGAGTGTTGGGGGTTCAAGCCTTTTGCTTTCTGTACTGTGCCTTTACCCTGCAAATATTTATTTGTCATTTGTTGGTTGTGCGAACATTTTTCTGCGATTTTATTAATTCTACTGTGATTGTACAAACGTCATTCACTGATTTATCTAAATTTGTTGATTATACTAAAACAATTGAATAGTCACAGGCCCAGGAGAAGGTGTGAAATAAAGAAAAAGTAAGCAATTTCTGCGAAATCGAAGCAAGAAATTGCGTCGAGGCATGAAAACGGTGTTGAAACAGGTGAATTTGTAGTGAATAACACGCAGTCCACAATTTTGACAGACATTAAACGAAACGAAGTCAAAACAGAGAAGGTGGTGGATGTTTCTACTAGAGTTTTCAAGTGGAGGGAATTAACTGCGGCAACTGAAGAACTGTGAATACCATGGATCGGAGGCCTAGATAACCGGGCGGAGGCCCGCCGAGACACGTTAATCAAGAATCCTCCCATAATTAAGAGATATTACCCCAGATCTCATAACTGGAATCCAGAATACAGTCCGCAAGTACCTACAATAAATTTAAGCATTCTGCACCTTTAGAGGCGACCGTGACCCGCAAGGCTACCAGCGTTGCAGGATCCGCGGAGGCTGCAGTGGATTGGAGAATTCCAATGAGAAGCAAGTCCGTGACTGCTCCATTTATCTGTGACAAGGCTAAAGCATTTTGTGGTGACTTAAGTGAGGTTCCTTAGGCATCTTATGGACATTTTATTTTGAAGACATTCTTTTACTGGTGCATACGTTATAACCATACATACATTTTGGTATGTATGATGAATTTCTCACACCAACTCTGATTATGGCGGTCTTTTAATACGTAAATCGGGTACAAACATCATTTGTCACGCTAGTTTGTTCTTGAAACAATTTCCATCTGTTCAATGAGGATGTACTATACGGTCTGACGTCACAGCTCGTAATGCTTTTGTTGCAATGGCTGACGTTATTCGCATAAGTGGGGGAGTGCGGAGGCACACGAACTACGTCACTGCTCACAGACCGTTTCGCAATATAACATCCCGACACATCGTGGGCAGCTAAAAACGATAAGCAAAATTTGCCTTCCTGCTGTCGTTCTGGACAGTTCATATGATTCCGTATGGCATTAATGCAGTTTGCTGTGCCCATCATGTATCTTGAACTGTCTTTTATCCAAATTCAAGCTTTTTTATTTTCGCTGAAAATTATGTGTTAAAATGAAGTTAAAACATTTACGAAAGTGGAACTGACTGCAATAATTTAGTATTTCATTTTTATCCTTTTTGACCGTGCATCACGATATAATCGTGTAAAGAAAACCAACTTGATGCACAACTTATTCTTAGTATATTTCGTCAACCTCTATACGTTTCGGGCTAGTCTAGACCATCATCAGGAGGTACAACAACAGTCAGTCACACAAGATAAGTTTCGTTCTTACCTTCAATTCTATAACGACATTATCTAGCAGAATTATCGAACTGAAGACAACTGTCATACTCACCTGAAAAAAAAGAAGATAAAATCAGAGCTATTCATTATGAGATAACACTTCGAAGCGCTTTATGCACGATTAAAAACATTCCGCCTCGTTTAATGTCACATGCAGAACGCAGTGGACGCAGTTATATAATCGCACCAGTTGCCGGAACTGTCCTCGTAAACACTGTTCCATAGGATGCCCAGAAAGCCACTTCGGGAATTTAGAAGGCCATGTTTCTTAACATTGATACACAATAAGAAAGCGCACTAAATTGAAGGTTAAAACACAAGGTTTCTGTCAGTAATTTCCCACGTACCTTTCACCTGGCACGATTGACAACACTGGAAAAGTTACAGTGATTCGTTTACCGAGTTGGTAAACTGTCCAGTACACCTAATACACACGGAAATTTGACACAAGACTACAAGAAGAAGACGCTGGGTGCCAAATACAACCATCTCGGAGGCCGAAGTATCACCTCCCATCCATCTTAATATGCAAGATGAATTAGCATCTGCCAAGGTACAAGGAAACAAAAATAAAATTGTGCGGATGGGTTGAACACCGCCACATGAACGAGGCATTTCTTTGCCACTACATGTGCAGTCAGATATGCCGACGCGCGCCCGTGTGTGTGTGTGTGTGCGTGTCCTGAAATACTGTAGTCTATCGGCTTCCTAGCCGATAGACTATCATGCAACAAAAACAGCGTACGTCGAAATCTCCTGGCAAATATTTTGAATTAAACTTGAAGTCAACAACACCCCTCCTCTTCCCTTCCAGTTATGTACAATGTTTAACAGAATGTATCCCCTACAAGTTCAGAAACTACTTTCTGGACATGCTGTTGTTATGTTACAATACGTTCAGTGTAAGTGGCTGTAATTTGCAGGCAACATTTGGAAGTTATAACGAATACAGAGACCAGATGTTAGACATCATTCAAACATATGACAGCCAGGACATCTATACAAAAATGTGTAGGTCTACTTCAATTTTGGAATACAAATTCATTTCCAAGAAAAGCACAAATTACGATGTTCCAGTACGGCATCAATCCGCTTGTTTGTACTGGTATGTTAATCTGATCTCTCGCTCAGACGTAAGAATAGAGTTCTATCAAACAATTAGGAATTTTCTTGAATGTGAATTATTTCTAAACTTCATGGTAATCCAAACACAATGAGATGGGCGTGGTATGTACCACACATGAAAAGATAAAAAATTAATACTGATTTCTGATTGAAAAATCAGAAGGCAGAAGCCACTTGAGTGAGCTGGGGAGTAAATGACAGATAAGAGTAAAATCAACCTTAAAAAGAACTGTGTGAGAGGGGTGAACTGGATCCCTACGAATGTTTACTGTTGACATGGGCTGTATATTCCCAGTGGCTTCCTTTGAGACTTACCGACCCGATCGGCTGGTGTCATTCTGGCGTTTTGCAAACATTCAATCTGACTGTTTTCCGACTGGAAGAACGTGAACTCGCTCCACAACACCACAAACACCGACAAACCACACGATCAAGTCGTAAAGACTGTATCTGCAGACCGCTCTCCTGTAAGCTAATGCGGTGTCTCCAACTCTTGTTTGGTTTCATTTAGTGATTCAGCTGTGTTGGCCTACTTATCGATTTTCTGGAGTTCAGAAAAGCTTTGGTTCTCACACCTTCCTTCTAAAGCGCTTTCGCACAGTCGCAAAAAGCGCCCATTGTATTCGTCATGTTCGTCCGTCCATATGTTCGAAATATCAGCGCAGCTCTCAATCGACAGATTTCCGTTGAAATTCATATTGGGGACTTCTATGTAAACCGTCGAGAAAATAAAAATTTGGATAAAACAGGGGAAAGAAGCAAGTGGAACTTTATATTTAGGCCTACATACGTTTTATGCTTACTGGCGAAATTAAATCGCTATACAAGCGTTCCCTTCGAGTGAAATGTTGGCAGGCTGTTAGGAATGGCGAAGATGCACAAACATTACGCGAATGCGCCACTATGTTACACTATAGTACAGTACATTGTCTGTCTTGTTTCCATAAACAGCTGTATTACGTGGAAGCTAACTTGCGATTAACCTTGTGTTTTCCGTCCATTTTGTGCACTGTGATATTCTAAGAAACTGGCCTACATCTGATCACATCGTCTTGACTGCTTTCAAAACGTTAACAAAAAGACTGGAAGTAGCTAAAGTAAGACAATAATTAAACAAGGAACTAAATAAGATCTTCGCTCTTCTGGCGTGTTACGCAGGGTAGAATGGTAGTTACCGACGTTTCGGGACAACCTATCGGTCAAACAGTTGAAGAGGAAGGATTTATATTGGAATTCTATGTCGACTTATGTTTTAAGCATACGTCTCTCGTAGTCAGTCATACGGTGAATTAACCTACAGCATAACCACGCGCCTGGCAGTGAAACCGCGTGAAATAAATGTATATGAATAAGGAACACACGCACACAATGACGAAAACAGCTTCCACTATAAATTATTTTCGGTAAAATGAGAATGCATTAACTAGATGGCCGGTGTTCACTTGCCGGCAAAACCGTTCGGCGCGATGTTCAGACAAGGAGCTAATGTAACTAATTAATCATCCCATGTTTCTCCCTGGTATTAGAACCCGAACGTTCAACGCGGCTACAACCACATGCCCCAGTTCTACCGCCACCCTCGCAACTGAGTTTTCTCCTCCCGTATCATTCTCGTTGTTCCAAATGGCTGCCTTCCAATAGGTTTTCGCAACAAAATCCGTGTTTCTCCCCCCCCCCCCCCCCCCCCCCACCCCCCTCCAAATTCTATAATCACCACCACACCGCTCTTACTCATTACTTACCAAAAAAATTTCCGTCATTTTTTTGTCCTAATTTTTTTTAAAAAAAAAAAAAAACCAAA
>Ga0123357_10001155_pt1 | contig 27479 bp, 24 predicted proteins | sample TergutEmb28metaG_FD_89873 | JGI IMG/M metagenome (GOLD analysis project Ga0123357, IMG submission 89873) | Embiratermes neotenicus P4 segment gut microbial communities from Petit-Saut dam, French Guiana - Emb289 P4 | ecosystem: Host-associated > Arthropoda: Insects > Digestive system > Gut ...
GGTCTCGGCCGTCTGCAGAAATCGCGTCATGAATTATCCGGGCTAGGGCGGAGCGCGAGCACCGGGCGGAACAGGCTTAAGGCCTTTGAGCACGGAGCGCAGCGCCCAACCGACGCATCGATTCGCGCAGCAGGCTGGTAAACATGCACTCAGTCGCTTCCACCTGCAGATACGAGACCACGAGCGACGGCTGCAGACATTGGCGGGACTGCAGAATCGTTTTCCGCCAATGCCCCTGTCCCACGTTCGATCGCTGCCGTGCCGCTGCGCGCCAACTCGACCACCTCGCCAACCTTCAGCAGATCCGCAAGGAAGGCATCAACCTCGGCGCCGCTTCCGGTAAATTCGATCGTGCGCATGCCTGAACTGGTGATGTCAATGACATGCCCACGAAGATGGCGGCGCATCACGGCGACAAAGGCCGGCAGCGAGTCATTGCGTGCGTTGAACTTCAGAATCAATAACTCGATTTCGAAATAATCGCGCCGTGTCAGCTCGACGATTTCGAGCACATCGATGAGCTTGCGTGTTTGCTTGATGATCTGTTCGATCACCGCATCGTCGCCAAAGGTCACGAGGGTAAGACGCGATACGGATGCGTCATGTGTGGCGGCAACGTTGAGCGATTCAATGTTGTAACCACGCGCGGAAAACATGCCTGCCACGCGCGCGAGCGCGCCAGCCTCATTCTGGAGCAAGATGGATATGATTCGACGCATGAAGGTATCCCCTATGTGAAGGTTATTGTGGTGGCCGCTCGACATACTGCGGCGCACCGTCGAGGATGTCGTACCAGTCGGCTTTCGATGTTGCATAGCCGTGCGCCGAAGGCTTCTTGTCGTAACGCGTGTCGAGCGACGCGATTCGCAGGCGCACGAGATGCGGCATTGCATCGCGCGTTGTGAACAGTTGGCTACCGCAGTTTTTACAGAACCAGCGATACGCGCCGTTATGCGCGTAATTTCCGAGTACATCCTTGCCAGCGATTATACGAAAATCCTTCGTTTCGACGGCAGCGATAGCGGCAAACGCACTACCATGCGCCTTACGGCAACGGGAGCAATGACACAGGAAGGGCGCCGGAAGCTCACCATCCACTTCGTAACACACACGGCCGCATAAGCAGCTACCCTTGTTGGTGATCGTTTGCATCGTTAGAACATCTCCGCTGGTCCAATTTCCCGTTCGATAGGCTTCTCCCGCGACGGGATGTAATCACCGGTAATCATTTCGGCATAGGTCATGCCCGGACCGACCATCGGGTAGACCCCGGCATCCGGATCGATGATGACTTCGAGAAAGGCCGGCCCCTCAAATGCAATGAAGTCAGCCACCACGTGAGGCAGATCCTCCTTTTTGTCGAGGCGCTGCACCCACGGGAAACCATCCGCCTGCGCAGCCTTGACGAAATCTTTCTTGCGCAGGCTCTTGTCACTGCCGGAAAAGCGACTTTTGAAAAACAGTTTCTGCCACTGCCGCACCATGCCGTCGCCATAATTATTAAAAACAACGACCTTAACAGGCAGGTTGTAGGTTGTTACCGTTTCGAGCTCACCCAGGTTCATGCGAAGGCTGCCGTCGCCATCGATGTCGATCACGATGGCATCACGTCGCGCGAACTGCGCGCCAATCGCCGCGGGGAGGCCAAAGCCCATCGTTCCCATCGAACCCGATGTCAGCCACAGCCGTGGTTCGCGGAAATCGAAATACTGGGCAGCCCACATCTGGTGCTGACCAACACCCGTCGTAATGATTGCACGCCCTTGCGTGTGCCGGTTAATCTCCTCAATCACCGCGTAGGGCTGAATCATGGCTGCATCGCGCGCATAATTCATCGCATAGGTCTTCTTCAAATGCGCGATATGCGCGTGCCACTCTCCATATTTCTTACCGCCATCTGCAAAGCCATGCTTTTTGCCGTAATCGCAGAGCGCGTGCAAGGACCAGTTCAAATCGCCCAGATGATGCCAATGCACTCGCTTGACCTTGTTGATCTCGGCAGGATCCACATCCAGGTGTGCAAGGAATTTGGCGCCGTGCGCGAACTTACCCGGCACGCCGGCAACCCGATCATCGAATCGGCTGCCCACGGCGAGGAGAAAATCGCAATCCTCAATGGCATAGTTGGCGTAGGCCGTGCCGTGCATGCCGAGCATATGCAATGACAAAGGCAGCGTCGTATCCACGGCGCCGAGCCCCATGAGCGTGGTGGTGATTGGAATACCAAACGTCTCGGCAAACTGGCGCAGCGCAGCCGACGCGTTCGCAGCAATGACACCTCCGCCAACATACAGGAGCGGCCGCTCTGCACGGCTAAGTGCATCGAAGAACGCCGCGCAATCGGTATCACTGAGCACGGAGCTTTCAAGGGCACGCAATCGCGCTCGATAACCGGGAAGCGGCAGCGTGCAGGCCCCATCAAAGACCATAGTTGCATTCTGCACATTCTTGGGAATATCCACCACCACTGGTCCCGGCCGACCACTGCGAGCTATCTCGAACGCACTACGGAGTGTCGCTTCGAGTTTGCTCTCGTCCGTCACCAGAAACACATGCTTGGCACACGCTGCCATAATATTGCTCACGGGCGCCTCTTGAAATGAATCGGTGCCAATGGCCGCGGTCGGTGCCTGACCGCAAATGACAACGATGGGGATCGAGTCGGCTGCCGCGTCGCGCACGGGCGTGACCGTGTTGGTCGCGCCGGGGCCCGAGGTGACCAGGGCCACCCCGACCTTCCCCGACGCGCGCGCATAACCTTGAGCCATGAAGCCCGCACCCTGTTCGTTCGCTGGCACAATCAACGGCAATAGCTCACTGCCATCCACCCGCTGATGCTCGCGATTGAAGCGGAAGATCGCGTCGTATACCGGCAGAATGCTTCCGCCGGAATAACCAAAAATGACCTCCACACCTTCATCAACGAGCACCTGTACGACGACATCTGCTCCGCTCATGGTCGCGCCGGCCAACGGGTGGTTCGACTTCACATCGCGCAGCGGAGATGGGGACGATAGACTTTGCGCATTCATGGCTATCCTGAAATCTTGAAGGTTTTTCTTATTTTGCCGACGTCTTCGCCGCACTCTGCTGAGCCACATCGTGATCTACGGGCTCGCCGATCTCGACGCGCAGTTTTGCCGATGGTTTCGCCGCGTTCTGCTGGAGCCACGGCATACGTGCACGCAGGGCCGCACCAACTTTTTCGATTTGATGGCTGGTATCGGCTTGCTTGAACTTCTTGTAGTTCGGCATGCCAGCGGCGTATTCGGCTGTCCACTCCTTGGCGAACGTGCCGTCTTGGATTTCTTTGAGCACGCCGCGCATCTTCTCTTTGGTGGAGGCATCAATCACGCGCGGACCACGCGTGAAATCACCATACTGCGCCGTCTCGGAAACGAAGGTGAGCATCTTGGTGAGGCCACCTTCATAGAAAAGATCGACAATCAGCTTCAATTCGTGCATGACCTCGTAATAGGCAATCTCCGGCTTGTAGCCAGCCTCCACGAGCGTCTCGAAACCGTAGCGAACGAGCTCGCTCGCGCCGCCGCAAAGCACCGCCTGCTCGCCAAACAGATCGCTTTCGGTTTCCTCCTTGAAATCGGTTTCAATCAGCATTGCACGTGCGCCACCAATGCCGGCTGCATACGCCAACGTTTTTTCACGTGCATGGCCCGACGCATCTTGATGAATGCCAAACAGGCACGGCACGCCGCGGCCTATCTCGTATTCCGTGCGCACCAGCGCACCGGGGCCTTTTGGCGCGACCAGCACAACATCAATGTCCGCACGCGGCTTGATCGTGCCGTAATGCACATTGAATCCGTGCGCGAACATCAGCACCGCGTGCTTCTTCATGTTCGGCTCGATGACATCGGCATAGAGTTTTGCCTGAATCATATCGGGCGTGAGCACGCAGATGAGATCGGCCCCCCGCACAGCCTCCGGCGGCTCGACCACATGCATACCATCGGCCTTGGCCTGTCCTAGGCTCGGCTCGTCCTTGCCCTCGCGCAAACCGATCACGACATTGAGGCCCGAATCGCGCAGATTGAGCGCGTGCGCTCGACCTTGGCTTCCATAGCCGAGGATCGCAATGCGGCTACCTTCAAGTGCCTTGGTTGTTGCGTTGATTTCCGTATTCATTTTTTCCTATTTCTCCTTATACAATAAATATAAAATCAAACTTCCAGGACTGCGCCACGCGAGGCCGAGCCAACGCTGCACGCATATCTCGCCAAAACGCCGCGCGTGACTTTCGATGCCGGCGCCTGCCAATTCTTTCTGCGCGCTTCGAGGTCCGCGTCGGTCTCAATCACGCGGCGCTCACCGTCAATGACGATGCGATCACCGTCGCGCAAGAGACCGATGGCTCCGCCGCGCGCAGCCTCCGGCGCCATATGGCCAACCATGAAGCCATGCGTTGCGCCACTGAAGCGTCCGTCGGTGATGAGCGCCACATCGTCGCCCAATCCTCGCCCGACGAGCGCCGCAGTCACGGCGAGCATCTCGCGCATGCCAGGGCCGCCGGCCGGACCTTCATTGCGAATGACCACCACGTCACCGGCGTGAATCCTCCCCTCCTGCACGGCGTGAAAGGTGTCTTCCTCGCTTTCAAAAACACGCGCCGTGCCCGTGAACTTGAGTTTGCCTTTGCCGGCGAGTTTGAGCACGCAGCCTTCTGGCGCGAGATTGCCATAGAGGATGGAGTACCCGCCACGTGGTTTGAATGCCCGATTCACCGGCACCACCACCTGCTGGCCAACCGGCGCAGGCGGCGCTGCATCGATTTCCGCGAACAGAGTCTTCCCGGTCATGGTTGGCGCGTCTTCGAGCAGTCCTGCGGCGCGCAGCTCACGTGCCACCTGCACCATGCCCCCTGCTGCCGTCATTTCAATTGCCGTATAACGGCCGCCTGGCATCAAATCCGCAATCACCGGGGTCGTTTTCGACGCGATCTCGAAATCCTCGAGCGAGAGTGGCACCCCCGCTTCATTCGCAATCGCAAGCAGGTGCAATACGGCGTTGGTGGAACCCGCCGTTGCATTGGCAATGCGCGCTGCATTGCGGAACGAAGTCATGCTGAGGACGTCGCTCGGACGGCGACCGGCACGCAGCGCATCCATCACCACCTCACCGCAGCGACGCGCCACCTCTTTCTTTTTCGGATCCGTCGCGGCAACGTCGTTGAAACCGAGCGGCGTCAGCCCCAGCGCCATGAGCATCATCGCCATGGTGTTGGCGGTGAACTGCCCGCCGCACGCCCCTGCACCAGGGCAAGCGCGGCTCTCGACTTCGTGCAGGCGTGCATCGCTGATCTTGCCCGCACCGTGTGCGCCGACGGCCTCGAACACCTGTTGAATCGTGATCGATTTGCCGTCGAGAGTGCCGTGATTGATACTCCCACCATACAAAGCCACGCCCGGAACGTTCAGCCGCGCAAGGGCCATTCCTGCGGCGGGAATCGTCTTGTCACAGCCACACAACACGACCATCGCATCGAGCATATGGCCATCGACGGCCAGCTCAATCGAATCGGTAATCACCTCACGGCTGACGAGCGAGGCGCGCATGCCGGGCGTACCCATCGCAATGCCATCGGTGACCGCAATGGTATTGAACTCGATGGGCGTGCCACCCGCCGCTCGCACACCCTCGGCCACGTGCTGCGCGAGATCGCGCAAATTCAGATTGCACGGGGACACATCCGACCAACTATGCACGACTGCAACGAGCGGCTTTTTAATGGCCGCCTCATCCAACCCTGTTGCGTACAGCATGGCCCGCGCGGGAGCGCGATCAGGGCCTGATTTCATGACATCACTGCGAAGTTTGTTCTTTTCTGACATTTCAACTTCCACTCGATTAGAAATTCGCCCTTCGGCCGATCACTTAGAGGGTGGTTTACCAACCGTAACGAGCGAATCGAGGCTAGGGCGGAGCGCGAGGAGCCCGCGTAAGCGTACTTGTCGTACGTGCGCAGGCACCGCAGCGCCCAACCGACGAATCGATTCGCGTAGTAGGTTGGTAAACACTCTCTTACCTTGCCAATACTTTCAATAATGCCTCGCTGACCCCTGCGGTGCTCGCGGTGCCGCCCACATCACGCGTCAATACACCCTCCGCAATCACCTTGTCGACTGCCCCCTCGATAGCCTTCGCTTCGGTTTCAAGGCCGAGGGAGTGGCGCAGCAACAAAGCCGCAGAGAGAACCGCACCAAGTGGATTGGCCAATCCCTTGCCGGCAATGTCGGGCGCCGAGCCATGAATCGGTTCGTACAGGCCCGCCTTCCCGTCACCGAGCGAAGCAGACGGCAAGAGGCCCAGGGAGCCGGCCAATGCGGCAGCTTCGTCGGTGAGAATATCTCCAAACAGATTCTCGGTGACGATGACATCGTAAGCCGAGGGACGCACGAGCAGCAGCATGGCCATGGAATCGACGAGTTGATGCTCGAGCTTCACGTCGGGATAGTCTTTCGCAACACGCTCGACCGTGTTGCGCCACAAACGTGCGGTTTCGAGCACGTTGGCCTTGTCGACGTGCGTAAGGTGCCGGCGCCGGGCACGCGCGAATTCGAACGCGCGCCGCGCGGCGCGTTCAATCTCGGCAACGGTATATCGGTATTCATCCGCGGCGGCGTCCGCCGAACGTGTTTTTGCCCCGAAATAGGCGCCACCGGTCAATTCGCGCACAAACAACAAATCCACATGGTGCAATTTTTCATTTTTTAGTGGTGAGAGCCCAACGAGCTCAGGATGCACACGCACCGGGCGTAGATTCGCGTAGACGCCAAGCGCGGCGCGCAAACGGAGCAGCCCCTGCTCCGGCCGCACCCTGGCATTCGGGTCGGACCACTTCAGCCCACCCACCGCACCGAGCAGAACGGCATCCGCACGCTTGCACGCGGCAAGCGTATCGTCCGGCAACGGATCACCATGCGCGTCAATGGCCGCGCCACCAATGAGATATTCCTCGAACCGGAATTCATGCCCACCCTGCGCCGCCACGGCATGCAAGACTTCCACGGCGCAGGCCGTCACCTCCGGGCCAATGCCATCCCCGGGCAATACAACGACATTTGCTCTCATGCGATCTCCCGTGCTTTCTCGAATGCCGCGATCTGCGCCTCGTGCTGAAGTAGAAAGCCGAGTTGATCCACGCCAGCAAGCAAGCAATGCTTCGCGAAGGGCTCCAAGGAGAAGGTGAATTTTTTGCCATCGGGCAGCGCAATCGTCTGCTCGGCAATGTCGACATCGAGCTCGACGCCGGGATGCTGCAACAGCCAAGCATGTTCGTCTTCGTTCAGAACGACGGCAAGCAGGCCATTTTTGAGTGCATTCGCACGAAAGATGTCGGCAATCTGACTCGAAAACACGGCACGAATCCCGTCACCGGTCAAAGCCCACGCGGCATGTTCACGCGACGAACCGCAACCGAAATTGCGTCCTGCAACGAGGATCTCGCAACCTTTGGCCTCCGGCTTGTTGAGGACAAAATCGGGGTCGGGACGGCCATCCGGTCGATAGCGCCAATCTTGGAACAGCGCTTTGCCAAGACCCGTACGTTCCGTCGTGGTCAGAAAACGCGCTGGAATGATGCGGTCGGTATCGACATTTTCGAAGGGTATGACGACCGTGCGAGAGTGGATATGAGTCAGCGGCTTCATGCGACCTCCGAAAGGTATTTCGCCGGATCTGCAATGGTCCCCGCCACGGCCGACGCAGCAGCAACGAGCGGGCTGGCGAGCACCGTGCGCACGCCTGGCCCCTGACGGCCCTCGAAATTACGATTGCTCGTCGATACGATGAGTTGCCCCGGTTTGCCGATATCGCCATTCATTCCCAGGCACATCGAACAACCCGGCTCGCGCCACTCGGCGCCAGCGGCAAGGAAAATCCGGTCGAGGCCCTCGGCTTGGGCCTCGCGTTTGACCCGTTCGGAACCGGCGACAACGAGCATACGCACGTTCGCCGCGATTTTACGCCCGCGAAGCACGCTGGCAGCCGCACGCAAATCGGACAGACGCCCATTCGTGCAACTGCCAATGAAAACGACATCGATGGGGGTACCGATAAGTGGTTTACCCGCCTCAAGTTTCATGTAATCGAGCGCGCGCTGCTCCTGCGCGTTCGTCGCCGCAGGCACGCGAGCGCCGAGTGCGATGACCATGCCCGGATGCGTGCCGTACGTGACGCTCCGAGGCACCTCTGCAGCATCGATGACGACCTCGGCGTCGAACTTCGCCCCTGGATCGGATTTGAACTGACGAAAGCGCGCGACGGCCTTTCCCCAATCTGCACCTTGCGGTGCACGGGGGCGCCCCTCGAGCCAGGCAAAGGTCGTTTCGTCGGCCGCAACGAGACCTGCGCGCGCGCCGGCCTCGATGGACATGTTGCACACGGTCATGCGCTCTTCCATCGTCAATGCTTCAATCGCACTGCCGCGATATTCAATCACGTGGCCCGTGCCGCCATGGATACCTATTTCGCCAATGATGTGCAAAATGAGGTCTTTCGCGGTCACACCCGGATTGAGCTTGCCGTTGACCGTGATGGCCAACGATTTCGGCTTGCGTTGCAAGAGGCACTGCGTGGCAAGCACGTGGCCAACTTCCGTCGTACCGATGCCGAACGCGAGCGCACCAAATGCACCATGCGTGGACGTGTGACTGTCTCCACTCACGATGGTCATCCCGGGCTGGGTTGCACCGAGCTCCGGACCGATCACGTGCTCAATCCCGCGATGGGGACTGTTCCAACCATAAAAGGATATACCGAACTCCCGGGTATTCGTTTCCAACTGGGAGACCTGGGACGCGGTCTCAGCATTGGCGTAGGGCCGCTTGCCATCGGGGCCGGGTGGAAGCGTGGGCGTGGAATGGTCGATGGTCGCGACGATGCACTCGGGACGACGCACCTTCAGACCACGCGCGCGCAGCTCGGAAAAAGCCTGCGGCGAAGTGACTTCGTGCACCAAATGCAGGTCGATATAGAGAATTGCCGGGGTTGCCTCGGTTTCGGCCACCACTTGGTGAGCGTCCCAGATTTTGTCGAGCAGGGTCCGCGGTGCTCCATCAGAATTTGAAATCATTATGCTGCCGTCTTCTTCGAAACTGATGCATCGATCGGAGTGAGCCAACCCCACTCGTCCTTGGTGGTACCGTCGAACAAACCAAAGAACGCCTTCTGCAGTGCCTTGGTCATGGGTCCAGGTTTGCCGTTGCCAACGGGTTTGCGGTCGACCGAACGCACCGGAGTGATCTCCGCCGCCGTGCCAACCATGAAAACCTCGTCCGCGCTATACAATGCTTCGCGCGGCAGATCGCGCTCTTCGACCGTAAACCCTAGTTTGCCTGCGAGCGTGATCACGGTATCGCGCGTGATGCCGGCAAGAATGCTCGCGCTGGTCGCTGGAGTCCGGACCTTGCCGTCGCGAATGATGAACACATTCTCGCCCGCTCCCTCGCTGAGCAGGCCATTGCAGCCGAGCGCAACGCCCTCGTGGTAACCGTGGCGCTTGGCCTCGAAACCAATCAACTGGCTCGATAGATAATTACCGCTCGCCTTGACCCATGACGGGAGGGTATTGGGCGCCGTGCGGTGCCATGAGGACACGCATATGTCCGCACCCTTTTCGAGGGCGTCACCGAGATAGGCGCCCCAGTCCATCGCGATGATGCACACGTCGATGCTCGAATCGTCATCACGTGTCACGCCGAGCGGACCTTCGCCGCGAAAGACGATCGGACGCACATAGGCCGACGTCATTTTATTGGCTCGGATCACTTCGTTGCAAGCAGCATTGATTTCCGCCTCGGTGTAGCCGACGGAAATCTCGTAGACCTTGGCGGACTCGAACAGGCGCCGCGTATGGTCCGCGAGACGGAAATACTGCGGTCCCTCCGGTGTTGCATAGACCCGCTGGCCCTCGAACACGGACGAACCGTAATGCAGCGCGTGCGCGGTGACATGCACGGTCGCCTCTTTCCATGGCTTGAGTATGCCGTTGTGCCAGATGAATTCGGTCGATTTCATATTTCGATATCCTTGGTAAGGTTGCCTGCCGCCATGGAGTCACAGTTTCGCCGTCAACGGCAACGCTTGCCCCTGTTTGAGGCGCTCCACGCGATTGACGGCTTCGAGCGCCGCCATCGCTGCGGCCTCGACGATATCGGTGGACACTCCACGACCGACCACTTCGCGCCCGGAATGATGAATGGTCAACGACGCCCGCCCCTGCGCGTCAGCGCCATAACTCAGCGAGCGAATCTGAAAATCAACGATATTCAATTCCACCGCCGTCGCGCGTTCGATGGCGCGCAGTATCGCGTGCACCGGACCGTCGCCCATCGCTTCGGTCTCGCTCACGGGCCGTCCATCATCATGACCCAGTCGCACCGCAGCCGACGCGCCGCCACCCAGATGGGAAGTCGATTGCATTTGGATGAGTCGCCATGGCCCGACCACCGCCGGATCCTGCCCCAACACGAGCGCGTCCAGATCGCTATCGAACACTTCCTTTTTCTTGTCGGCGAGCGCTTTGAAGCGCACGAACACGTCGTCCATTTGCGCTTCGTCGACTTCGTACCCCAAACTCTTCAGGCGATCGCGCAGCGCATGACGCCCCGAATGCTTACCGAGCACGAGCTGCGAGCGTTCTACGCCAACATCCTCGGGCTGCATGATTTCATAAGTCTCGCGCTTCTTCAGCACTCCGTGCTGGTGAATTCCCGATTCGTGTGCGAAGGCGTTGTCACCCACAATGGCTTTGTTGCGAGGAATGGTCGTGCCCGTCACGTTCGAAAGCAGCCGAGCCGTTGGCAGAAGCAAGGGTGTACGGATACCCGTCTGTACCTTGAAATGGTCCGCACGCGTGCGCAGCGCCATGACGATTTCTTCCAGTGCCGCATTCCCCGCACGCTCACCAATCCCGCTGATCGTGCATTCGACCTGACGTGCTCCTGCTGCAACCGCCGCCAGACTGTTGGCGACACCGAGCCCGAGATCGTTGTGGCAGTGTGAGCTCAGGACCACGTTGTCCATGCCACGCACTTCACGCCTCAGACGCGTGAACAGTGCATAGATCTCGCTCGACGTCGCATACCCCACCGTGTCAGGCACGTTGATGGTCGACGCACCCGCTTCGATCATCGCCGCAAGCACTTCGATGAGGAACTCCGGCTCCGTGCGAATGGCATCCTCAGCCGAAAATTCGACGTTTTCGCAAAGATGACGCGCATGGCGGACCGCTTTGATGCCCATGTCGAGCACCTGATTGCGACTCATATTGAGTTTGTGCTCGCGATGCAGGGGACTCGTCGCGAGAAACACGTGAATGCGCCCGGACGCGGCGGGCGAAATGGCGCGCGCGCAAGCGTCGATGTCTTCGATTTGTGCGCGGGCGAGCCCGCAAATCGTCGGTCCGCGCACGTCCTTGGCAATCGCCTGGACGGAAGCAAAGTCCTCCTCGGAGGCACGTGGAAATCCTGCTTCGAGCACGTCCACGCCGAGCTCCGCAAGGGCATGTGCCATGCGAAGTTTCTGCGGAAGGCTCATCGAAAAACCGGGCGACTGCTCGCCATCGCGCAAAGTCGTATCGAAAATGCGCACGCGATCACGTGCGGGGGTGGACTCGACGACAGCGGATTCGTTTTTCTGGTTCATGGCATTTCCAAAAAGGTCACTTGTGACATCGTGCGAATGGGATCCCGTAGGGAATAAAAAACCCCGCACTCGCTACCGGGTGCGGGGTTTCAGGATTTTCATCGTCGTCAGACGCGCCCTAGCCCGCACCTCCAATGCAGGTAATAAGTACGAGGCCGAGAGCGAGGACGTGCGCGCCGGTAGGATCCACCAGCCCCTTGGGCTGGAAAGTGGGATCGCTGCAATGGCGGCGACTTTGGAACATCGATGGGGACCCTAAATGATCCCCATCATCATGTCAACCCCGGTCCTCACACCTGTGTGTTGTTGCCACAGCTTGCCGCAGCGCTGTCGTTCGCGATCTCGATTGTCCTTAGGACGCGCTCGAGATCCGCGATGATGTCGCTCGCGTCTTCGATCCCGACCGACAGTCGCACGAGGCTCTCGCGAATGCCGATCGCCGCGCGCTCCTCCGGCGTCATCTCGTAATGGCTCATGAGCGCGGGCTGCTCGATGAGCGTCTCGACACCGCCGAGTGACGGCGCCATCGTCGCAAGCTCGCACGCGTCCAGGGCGCGCGCCGTCCCCTCGAGCGTCGTGCGCAGGACGAAGCTCACGACGCCTCCGAAGCCGCTCATCGTGCGCCGCGCGAGTTCGTGATCTGGATGGCTCGGCAGCCCCGGGTAGAAGACGCGCTCGACCGCGGGATGCGCCTCGAGAAATCGCGCAACGGTGAGCGCCGTTGTGTTCTGGCGCTCGACGCGCAACGCGAGCGTCTTGATGCCACGCAGGAGCAAGTACGCCGCGTGAGGATCGAGCACGCTGCCGAGCATGCTGCGCAGATCGCGCACGATCGAGACGAGCCCCGCGTCCCCCGTGACGACTCCCGCGAGCAGATCGTTGTGTCCGCCGAGGTACTTCGTGCACGAGTGGATCACGAGATCGGCACCCTGCGAGAGCGGCCGCTGGTTGACGGGCGTTGCGAACGTCGCGTCCACAATCACTTTGAGGCGCGGGCTCTTGCTCTTGATGCGAGAAATCGCGGCGATGTCGGCGATGCGCAGGTACGGGTTCGTTGGCGACTCGGTGATGATGAGTTTCGTGTCGTTCGTGACGGCAGCTTCGAGCGCGTCGAGATCTCCGGCCGGCACCAACGTCGCGACCACGCCGTAGCGAGTGAGAAAGCCTTGCACGAAGACGCGCGTGCGCCGGTAACAGTCCGCGGTGAGCACGACGTGATCGCCTTTCTTGAGCAGCGCGAAGAGCGTCGTCGTAATCGCCGCCATCCCGCTCGCGAAGAGCGCTGCGTCTTGCCCGCCATCGAGCGCCGCGAGCTTTTCCTCCGCCACGCGCACCGTGGGGTTGCCGTACCGACCGTACTCTTCGCGGTCCGTCCTGCCTTCGAAGTGATCGCGGAGCTCGGCGGTCGAACCGAACGCATACGTTGCGGTGCACGCGATCGGCGTCGTGACGGCATCGAGAGCGTCCTGACGCGGCTGACCTGCTCGAACGCACGCAGTGTGAAGCGAAACGCGTTCGGAGAGCGCGGAGAATGCGGAAGCAGCGGGGGGCATGGAAGTCGTCCTTCTCCGCCCACGGGATCGCCGCTTAGAAGAAAGGCTTCCTTGCACACTACGATGCAAGGAAGCCCACTTGTGCCCGACGGCTTAGAAGGAAACTTCTAACGCGCGTCCCCCAAGGTGGGCGAAATCTCGCGCGGCCCTCTTTCGAGGGCGGGCGCAACTTCCCACAAGGTGCCCGCCACGTCAAGCCATGTGATCATGTCTCGTTCACAACGCGTTCACGACGATTTCATGGCAAGGTCGCCATTGATGCGCGCGGCAGGTTTGCTCGTTGTCGTCAGCGTTGGCGTAGCAAGCATCTTTGGCAGCGATGCGGCACGGGCAGCCGACGGCATCATCGACGCGTCGCCGGCTCTCGACAGGTCCGCTGAAAAGCCGATCGTCGTCTGGCCAACGCTCTGTCCTGCGGGCGACGACGCAACCGGGATCGCGCTACACAAGCCTCTCGCAACGGAAGGCCCCGTCTTCGCGCGCGCCCAAGAACTCGATGCGACCTTGCGCGATGCCGTGCAAGATCTCGGGTTCACCCTCGACGTCGCCGATCCGGGCCCTGCGAGAGGACGCGCACGCGATCTCGACATGATCGAGCGCGCGGCGCGATCGGGCGAGCACGGCGGAGGACCGGGGGATACCGGCACGTGGGTTCTCAGCGCGCGCCTCGAGCCGCTCGGTGGAGACTCGTTTTTGCTTCGCATGGTGGCGGTGCCTCCGCGAAACAAACAACTTCGCGTAAGAGTCGAGCGCGTCGCGGGCGCCGACGTCGCCGTGCGCGGGCTCGTCGTTTTGCGCGATCTCTTGTCGATGACGCCAACGCTCGCCGACTCCGGCCCGAAGCCGCAAGAGTCCGCGAGCTCCGGGATCATGACGCCGCTGCGCTCGCAGGGACGCGCTGTCCTCGCGGTGAATGCTGCCCTCTTCGGAGCCTACACCGCGTACAGCATCCAGCGCGCGAGCGGCTCGGACGATCCGCGTCTTCTCTATCCATTGCTCACGCTCGGCACGGGCTTGGGACTCGGCAGCGCGCTCCTCGTTGCAGAGGAATGGGACGTTGGCACTGGCGACGCGTGGACTCTCGCGGGCGGTGCCTGGTGGGGCGCGGCGTCGGGCGTGCTCATCGCGAATGGACGCAGCGTTACGCCGCTCACCGACCGCTATGCGTGGGGTGTTGGCGGCGGCCTCATCGGGCTGTCGTTCGCAACGTTCGTGCTCACGCGCGGTCACGTCGACGAAGGCGGCGCGGCGCTCGTGCACTCGGGGGCGGCACTCGGGTTGTCGTTCGGCGCTCTCGCGGATTTCTTCTACGTCGGCGACATCCAGAACCGCACGCCGAACACGGGTGCGGGTTACGGCGCCGCCGTCGGTCTCGTCGCAGCCGGATTGCTCGCATCGTACGTGCAGGTGTCGCAGTCGCGCGTTCTGCTCGTCGATCTCGGCGCGGGGCTCGGCGCAGCCTCGGGCGCGGCGCTCGCGAGCCCGCTCATCTTCCAGAATCTCACGGAGGGTAAAACGCGGGGCTTCATCGCGGCCACGGCAGCGGGCATGCTCGTTGGCGGCGGCGTCGCGTGGGCGCTCACGCGAGATTCACCGAAAGCCTCCACCACCGCAAGCCCGCACGTCGTTCCCATGGGCGGCGTCATCGGATCGTCGGAGACACGCGAGGGCACGTCACCTGCGTACGGTATCGGTCTTCGAGGCACATTCTGAGCGGCCACTTCCGTCTTGCTTGAGGGGGAGAGAGCGATCGTTTACTTTTCGTACATTGTGCCCTGGATCTTGGCTCTTTTACGGGGGCAAAAAGTTCTCGCGAGAGCGCGGGAAGACGGATCGCTCGACAGCGTCGGCGGGCGCGTAGAGATTCGCTACAAGCCAACCGACGCACGCGCGTACCGCGCCAGCCAACACAACCTCGAACGAATGGCTGGCACGGAGCTCTTGCCCGACGACGCGTGCGTGCCCGGGGAGCAAGTGCCGCAGAAGTCGCAGCGCCCCGCCGAGCGAAGCACGAAGACTCGGCCGAAGGAGCAGGCGGCAGCGACCGTGCCGGCGGGCGCGTGGATCGTTTATGCAGACGGCGCGTGCTCGGGCAATCCCGGGCCCGCAGGACTCGGCATCGTCATCGTCTCGCCGAATGGCGCGGTTCACGAAGGCTACGAGTACCTTGGCAGAGCAACGAACAACATCGCGGAGCTCACGGCCATCATGAGAGCCGCGGAACTCGTTCCGCCTGGCGCCGCTGCGAGTGTGCATACCGACAGCCAGTATTCGATCGGCGTGCTCTCGAAAGGCTGGAAGGCGAAAGCGAACCAAGACCTCATCGCAACCGTGAAGGCAGCCCTCGCGAAGCGGCGTTCGTGGCGGCTCATCTACGTGCCCGGTCACGCAGGCGTGCCGCTCAATGAACGGGCGGACCAGCTCGCACGCGAGGCGGTCAAAACGCGCGCGTCAAACCTGCCCATGGTTCGCGCGGGTGCTGCGGATTCGGAGACGGGAAGCTGATTTCGACGCCGCCCATGCAGCCGCCCTTTGGGCGACTCCGGCGTGTCGCGGGCACGCTCGTCGCCTGGTTCAAAGACTATTTCGTCGGCGACGATCCAACTTTCGGGATCGCGTTCGTGCCGTACGCCTTCCTGTCGATAGCGCTCTACGCGCGGCATCCGACGAAGACGAACTTCATCTTCGACGAGCAAGAGGCGCTGCTCGCAAACCCGTACGTACGCAGCGTTGCCGAGGCCCATCCGAAGTTTCGATGGATAGATGCATTCTACAGAGATTTTTGGGGGCTCGGCCCGGACCGCAGCATCGGATCGTACAGACCGATTCCGGATCTCGTGTGGCGTGCGCTCTGGGGCCTCGGCGCGCAGCAGACACCGATTTTGCATCATTGGGTGAACGTGATGCTGCACGCCGTCAACGGCGCGCTCTTGTGCATGCTCGTTCTTCGCCTCACGAAGAAGCGCACGGCGGCGTGGCTCGCGGGCGCCGCTTTCACCGCGTGCGCGGTGCTCACCGAAGCGGTGAGCGGCGTCGTCGGGATCGCCGACGTGCTCGGCGCAACCGGCGCGTTGCTCGCGCTGCTCGCGCTGACACTGCCGCTCCCGTGGATGGCGCTCGGCGTCTTGGTCGCAACGCTCTTCGGCCTCTACTCGAAGGAGAGCGCGCTCTCTTGCGTGCCGCTCGTCCCCGCGACGGCGCTTCTCACGGCGCAATTGAGCCACCCCGAAAAACCTCGCCGCTGGACGCGCGCCCTCTTCGCATTCGTGGCGGCGTCTGCGGCGTTCATCTTCTACGTCGAAGCGCGAAGGCGCATGTTCCCGGCTCCGATCGCTCCGGAGCTCTCGATTGAAGCGAATGCGAACAAACCTTGGGCAGCGCGCACGTTTGCAGCGCTCTTGCGCTGGTACGCGCAGCCAACGCTACCGAAGGATCCGCTGAACAATCCGCTCGCTTCTGCGCCGCTTGCGTACCGAATCTCGGGCGCATTCCGTGTCTATTTTCGCGGCCTCGCGCAGATCGTGTTCCCGCATCCGCTCTCGGGTGACTACTCGGCGCCGCAAGAGCCGGTGCCCGGGCATCTGTTGTCAATCGAGAGCGCGCTCGGCGGACTCGCGATGGTCTTGCCTTTGCCAATGGCTGCGTGGCTCGGCGTGCGCGCGCGACGCGACACGCGCTCCGTACGCCCCGTCATCGCCGTTGCGCTCCTCTGGATCGCCGTCTCGTACTTTCCCGTGTCGAACATCCCCGTGCTCTTGCCCACGGTGCGTGCCGAGCGCTTCTGGTACTTCCCTGCCATCGGCACGAGCATCCTCCTCGGTATCGCGTTCTCGGCGATGCTCGCGCGGTGGCACCGGGTTGCAGTCGCCTTCGTGATCGCATTCTTTGCTTTTCAAGCCGTTGCCGCGCGCCTTCATGCCAACGACTACACCGACGATCTCGCGTTCTGGGACGCAACGCGCAAGGCCGTACCGCGCAGCGCGAAGGCACATCTCAACTACTCCGTCATGAAGGGCGCGCGCGGAGATCTCGAAGCGCGACTCGAGTCGAACGAGATTGCCCTTTCTCTCGCACCCGAATGGCCCATGGCGAGCGTCTATCTCGGCGACACACTCTGCCGGATGCATCGCGCGAAAGAAGCGTGGCCCCATTACGTCAAAGGCTTCGAGCTCGCTCCGAACGATGCGAACCTCATCGCGCTCGGATTGCAGTGCCTCTGGGACGAGGAGATGCTCGTCCCGGGCACGAGGCCGCGCGCCCAGCTCGACGCGATGAAAGACCAATACCCGGGCACGTGGCTCGAATATCTGGGGCGCGACATCCTCGAGCACGGCGAGGAGCACGGCGGCGTCGATCCGAAATATCGGCCTCGCGGCTACAACGAGGGGCCGAAAGAATAATGTTGTGCCGCTCAATAGTTCTCATTCGGAAAATTCAATAAGCCGACTGCGTACGCTCATGTCTTGATGGTGCATGCCTCGACGGCGACGTCGGAGGCGTTGGCTTTGGGGCGGCTGTTGGTTTTGGCTGCGTGGCACGCGGAGCCGTGGAGACTGGCGACACGGGTGGCGGAGTGGAAACTGGCGATACCAATGGCGGCGTCGTTGCGGGCGGCGTTGCAACAGATGGAGATGGCCGCTCAGGCGCGGAAACACGCGCATTGCCACTCTTTTCAACACGGCCAAAAGCGGTCACGTTGCCCAAGATGGTCACGCGTGCATTGCCATTCGCGTTGACCAAGAAGATCGTTCCGTTCACGTACCCATTGACGAACGTGACTTCGGCATTCCCGCTCGCTTCAATCGCACCCGCTGCAGCGATGCTGCAGTTCGTGCAGTGGACGTGACAGTTGCCTGACGCTTGGATGGCCGTATCACCCGGAAGCACCGATTTGACGTCGCGAAAGGAAACGTCGTCGTTTCCGCCGCACTTGAACGGCTTGCTGCCGTCCCAAACGTCGCCCAACGAGTTGCCCGACGCGAGGCTGTAACTCGCACGCGCACAATGCCTGGCGGCACCGGCACCAATGCTCACCACGAGCACGACGACGACCCAGATGATTCGCGACGCGACCGCCGCACCGACCTGGTGAGCGACGGAGTACTGGATGGGGTCGGGGGGACTCGGCGCCTGAACAACGTAGATCGAAGGAGCCTGAGATGGAGGTGCCTGCAACGTGGTTGTCTGGTTGCAGTATGTGCAGACGAAGGATGACTGGGACGGATCGACGGACGCCGGAGGCGCGCCACAGTGTTGGCACCGGATGGACTGCATATCGGAGTAGACGGGAGGGTACCCGTTTTATTTCATAGCGGGAACCTGGACCGTAATGGTATTCACGGGCGCGTAACCTGCGTTTGCGACGACAAACTTGGCCCCGTGACGGGCATTCAAGGATGCTCCGACCATGGCGCGCAAGCAGCGAAACCCGATGAGCAGTGAGGCTTTTGTTGGCACGGGCTCGTGCGCGGTCTGCGGCATGAGCGACACGCGCGGACTCGTCAACGTCGAACTTGCAGGCGGCGCAGCGATCCTCTGCGGGACACATGCGCTCATGCACAGCCGGACCGCTTGCGAGACGAAAACCGTTGCGGAGCTCCGAGCGAAATTCGGTAACCGTCGCAGCATGGACCGACGCGCCCACGGCGACGTCGACGAGCTCGCCGCAAGCCTCACCGCAGCCTTCACACAAGAGCGGCGCTTCTCAGAACGCCGCTCGTAGCCGCCAACGCCGCCTCTCGATTAGAGAGGTGGCGTGAAATTTGTTCACGCGGCTGATCTCCATATTGATAGCCCCATGCGCGGGCTCGATCGATACGACGGCGCACCGGCCGAGCGATTGCGCGGCGCAACTCGAAGAGCACTCGAGCATCTAGTTGCATTATGCATTGATGAGCGCGCAAGCTTTCTCCTTCTCGCGGGCGATGTGTTCGATGGATCGTGGAAGGACTTCTCGACGGGCCTCTTCTTCTCCGCGCAGATGGCGCGTCTGCGCGAAGCCGGCGTCCCCGTCGTGATCGTGCGCGGCAATCACGACGCCGCGAGCATGATCACCAAAGCCTTGCGCCTTCCGGACAACGTTCGCGAGCTCTCGCCCGCCAAACCCGAGACGATCGATCTGCCCGACGCGGGCGTGTGCGTGCACGGTCAAAGCTTTGCCCATCGCGTAACCGTCGAAGATCTCGCGGCGCGCTACCCAGACGGGGCACGCGGCACATTCAACATCGGCCTCTTGCACACGTGTCTGGACGGCCGCGAGGGCCACGAACCTTACGCGCCGACGACGATCGATGCCCTCCGTGCCAAGGGCTACGACTACTGGGCGCTCGGACACGTTCACGCGCGCGAGGTGCTGGCGACCGATCCGTGGATCGTCTTTTCGGGGAATCTCCAAGGGCGCCATGCGCGCGAAAACGGTCCGAAAGGCGCGACGCTCGTGACCGTCGACGACGGTGTCGTGAGCACGGTCGAGCATCGCGCACTCGACGTCGTTCGCTGGCAAATCGTGACCGTCGACGCGAGCTCCGCGTCCGACGCTCTCGACGTCGTCGATCTCGTGCGCGCGGAGCTCACCGCGCGCGCGGCGCAAGCAGAAGACCGCGTGCTCGCCGCACGTGTCATCATCTGCGGAAGCACGCGCGCCAACGGCGTCCTTCGCCGCGACGAAGACCGCTTCGTGAGCGAGCTCCGCGCCGCCGCGACCGACGGCCTTGGCGACGGCGTGTGGATCGAAAAAGTGAATGTCGCAACGCGCTCCACATTCGATCTCGCGCGCATTCGCGAAGAGCCCGGCGCGGTCGGCCATCTTGCGCGAAGGCTCGCGGCCATCAAAGAAGATCCCGGAGAGCTCGCCGCGCTCGCAGCGGTCTTCGCCGATCTCGACAAGAAGCTTCCATCGGAACTGCGCGAAGGCGACGGCGCCCTACGCTTGACCAATCCAAGGGAAATCCGTGTGCTGCTCGACGACGTGGAAGCGATGCTCTTGCCGCGCCTGCTCGAAGGCAAGGACTGATCGATGAAGATCGCGACGCTCGATCTTCTCGCATACGGTCACTTTCACGACCTGTCGCTCGATTTTCGCGCGCCTGGTCTGCACGTCGTTTTCGGACCCAACGAAGCGGGAAAGAGCACCACGCTCCGCGCCATCACCGGGCTCCTCTACGGCATCGACGTTCGCACGCGCGATGCGCACGTGCACAAACCTGCCGACCTTCGCATCGGCGGGGCGCTCGTCGGCGACGACGGCGAACCGATCCGCGTCGTACGTCTCAAACGCAACGTCGATCCGCTGCTCGACGCAAACGGCAAACGAATGGACGAAGCGAAGCTCCTTCATCTCCTGCGTGGAGTGACGGAGGAGACGTTTCGCCAAGCCTTTGGCCTCGATCACGAAACGCTAAAGAAAGGAGCCGAGGCGCTGCTCGCCGGTCGCGGCGATCTCGGCGAAAGTCTCTTCGACGCGAGCGTCGGTGCTGGAGGCGACGTGCAGCGACTGCTCGCAGAGCTCTCGGATGCAGCCGATAGCATCTACCGACCGCGCGGCTCGACGCGTCCGCTGAACGAAGCGCTCAAAGCGGTCTCGGACGCGCAAAAACAAATCCGAGAGAAGCAGAGTCTGCCCGAGGCATACACGACGCAAGAACGCGCGCTCGACGAGGCCGAGGCGCAACGAAGCGAGTTCGTACAAAAGAAAACAGAGCTCGGATCTCGGCGCGCGCAGATCGAACGCGCGCGAACACGCATCCCGCTCGAGCGAAAGCGCGCGCGCTTGCTCGAGGTGCGCACATCGCTGTCACCGTTCGCCACGCACGCCGAAAAGCTCCTGTCGCTCCCGGCGCGGCTCGTCGACTACGATCGCACGAGCCACGCCCTTCGCGAGCTCCGAGCACAACTCGAGAACATGCGCGATCGCGTGACGGATGCAGCACGCCGCACCGGCACGGACGCCATCGGCGTTGCAAGTTTCGACGAGCAGACGGCAACGCGCATCCAGCGTCTCGTGCAAGAGTGCATCACGCTCGCTTCGAAGATCGACTCTGCCGAGATCGAGATGTCGCGAAGCCGTCGTGAGCTTCAGCGACTCCGCGAGCAGGCGTCACAGACGGAGAACGGAGATGCAACTAAATTGTTGCATGCACTCCGCGCGGCGCAAGCACTGGGTGACGCGGAGGATCGCCTCGCAAAGGAGCGCGCGCGCGCAGCCCGAAAGCGCGCGGAGCTCTCCAAGCGCGCCGCGTCGCTCGGCCTGTTCGACGGATCGATCGATGAGCTCGTGATCCTTGTCGTGCCTTCGCCAGAGACCATCGATCGCTTGGCATCGAGAGCACTCGATCTCGAACGCCTCCGTGCTCGTCAAGACGCGCGACTGTCCGACAAGACGGACGAAGCACTCATGCTCGCGCGCCAGATCGCCGAGCACACGGGCGACTTTGCGCCACCGTCGCAGAGCGATCTGCGAGAGGCGCGCGAACGGCGCGATGAAGCGTGGGCGCAGTTGCGCGCGCAGCAGCGGCGCGACATCGATGATGAGGAGCGCGCGCGGCGCGAAGCCGGCTTCGAGCAGACCATGCGCGATGTGGACGCGCTCGCCGATCAGATGCTTCGCGAGGCGGATCGCGTGACGGCCCTCGCGCGTCTCGGTCGCGAGGCGCTCGCACTGGCGGAGGAGAAAAGGGCACTCGATGCGGAACGCGAGGAGACAGCGAAGGCGCTCGCGTTGCTCGACGAGGAGCATCGAGCAGCGTGGAGGCGCGCGGGCATCGAGGCGCTCGGCGTCGTCGAGATGAAAGGTTGGCTCGATCGCCACGCGAAGATCGTCGAGGGCTATGCGCTCATCCAGGAGGCAGAAGCCGCCGCCGCAGATCTCGAAGCAGAGATCACACGAGCGCGTACCGATCTCGAGGCGGCACTTGCATCGAGCGAGAGTCCCGCAAAGAGCAAGCTTACAGATCTGGTGCTCGAAGCAACGAGCCGCATCGACCGCATCGAAGCCGCAAAGCACGCTCAGACGGAAGCCGCACGCAGCGCCGCGAAGCTCGAAGCGGAGATCGAAGAGCGCGCGCTCGCCCTGGAGAAAGACGAGTGCGAGCTCGCAACGATCAAGGGCAAGCTCGCCGAGATCGTTCGTCCTTTCGGCGTCCCAGACGAAGCTTCACCCGACGAGATCACGCGTGCGCTCGAACAGCAGCGCGAGCTCCGTTCACTCGTCGACAAGCGCGGCGACCTCGAGCGCCGCGCGTGCGTAGCGGAATCCGAAGCACGTGCATTCGAGGAAGAAATCGCACGGCTCACCCGCGAGCTCGCACCCGATCTCGCGGAGCTCGGCGCGCGCGATCGCATGAAGGTCAAGGAACCGGGCCCAGGCTTCTGCCTCGCACCCGATCTCGCGGAGCTCGGCGCGCGCGATGCCGGTGCGGTCATCGTCGAGCGCGCGCAGCGCGCGCGCGATGTCGAGCAAGAACTCGCGTCGATCGGCGAGCAGCTCGAGGAACTCGGTTCATCGCCACTGCCGAACGACGTCGTTCAACTGGCCGAAGATCCGGATGTTGCCGCGCGCGCGATCGAACAGATCGACGGCGCGATCGCCGAAGTGGAGCGCGAGCTACATCGTCTCGTCGAGGACATCGGCGGCATGAAGAAGGGCCTCGAGGCCATGCGCAGAGACTCAGGCGCCGCCGAAGCATCGGCGCTCGCGCAGCAGGCACTTGCCCGAACCCGATCTCATGTCGATCGTTACTGCCGCGCGCGCCTCGCGCAATTTCTCCTCTCGCGCGAGATCGACAGGTACCGCGAAGCGCACCAAGGACCCTTGCTCGCGCACACCTCCGAGCTCTTCGCGCGCCTCACGCTTGGCGGATTCTCCGGCGTACGCGCTGGTTTCGATGATCGCGACCGGGCTGTGCTCCACTGCGTGCGCAGGAGCGCAAACGGCGGCGCAGGTGCCAGCGTGGAGGTCTCAGGTCTGAGCGATGGAACACGCCACCAACTTTATTTGAGCCTGCGCCTCGCGAGCTTACGAAGGTACGTGGAGATCTCGGGGCCCATGCCGCTCGTGCTCGACGACGTGCTCGTGGACTTCGACGACGATCGATCGCGCGCCGCCCTCGCGGTCCTTGCAGAGACGAGCGCTCACATGCAGGTGCTCTTCTTTACGCATCACGCGCGTGCCGTGGATCTTGCGCGCGAGGCCGTGCCCCAGGGCCACCTGCACATTCACGAACTCAGACCGCTTTCATGAATCGGTGATGATCTTCAGCAGTGCCTTCGTGTCGACGGGCTTCGACAGCACGAGCCCCCTTGGACCGAGCGCCTGTCGCACGAGCGGGTGATCCTGAGCATGCCCGGTGATGAAGACGATGTGTCCCTGGAAATCCATCGAGCGAAGGTAAGCCGCGACATCGAGACCGCTCGGCTGTCCTTGTCCGAGATTGACATCGAGCAGTGCGAACGGCGACCCGAGCACGCGCACGCCGTATGCCTCGACCTCCGCGAGCGAGTGAGCCGGCAGACAGAGGATGCCGGCGTCCTCGAGAAAGATGGTCATGACGTCGACCAAGTCCGCATCATCATCGACAACGAGCACCGGCCCCATGAAGATCCCTCCCGCTCACCCGTGAAACTTCGAGAGCTCGCTCTTGAAGTCCGGGTTCAACGCGTCCTCCGCGCGAGTCTTGATGTCGACCGTGCCGAACGCACGATGGATGCTCGTGAGCCGTGTATGCGCAGCGCGCAGCGCACGAAGCAGGGTTCCGTCTTCAGGGAGCCTGCGTTCGAGCGTCGTCAGACCAACTTCGATGGTTTGCAGTGGTGTGTTTGCCTGATCGCGGAACGCAAGAACGAACGCCGTGCAATGCGCGAGAGCCTCGGCGCGCGCGGCCGTGCTCGCGAGCTGCGCACCAAGCCGGCGCTGCCGATGACGAGACACGACGAGCGCAACGGCGATCGACACGAACAGCAACATGAAGAGCGGCTCACGCACGATCGCTGAGCGCGGGGGAAATCCCCGCAACGACAACCAGAGCGCGATGCCTTGCAGCACCACGGCGCCGAGGAGTCCGAAGGTGAGCCTGAGACTCGTGGGCGAAAAGAACGCGATCCCGAGCAAGAGAAAGTGTTGGAAAACGAATGGCTCGACGAAGCGATGTTGCGCAACGATATGCTGAGGGATCCACGTTGTGACGAGGAATGGGAGAGCGAGCGCAACGATTGCCAAGTCGCACCTGCGCGGCAACCATGAGCGACCGAAGCGCAAGAGGATGACGCCGATGACGGCAGCCAGGACGGCATGCACGAGATCGAGTGCTGCGAGCTGCCACGAACCGTAGACGACGATGTCCACGAACGCCACGACGAGCGCGACAACTGCCGTGACGCCGCTTGCAACAAGCGCGGTCCGGTAAGACTCGTACCGTTTGAGCTCGCCGTTTTCTCGCGGCACCTCAAGAAGCAAAGCGAAAAGCAGTCCAACCGCTTTCGCTCTCAATCTGGTTAGACGCGTTTTCGCTTGCTCATGCGCACAGACTTCGCCGGTGGCGGTGCCTCGTGAAGATGAGCATGCTCGTGCGGATGCTCGTGTTCGCCATCGGGGAGCGCAATGACTTCAATGCCTCCGTGCTTGACGCCGCGGGTTGCGAGAATGCGCTCTCCAAGCAAGCGAAGCTCGCCGGATGGGCCGTGGAGGATCGTCACTTCGAGACAGTTGTCTTGGTCGAGGTGTACGTGCAATGTCGCCCGCACCTGCTCGCCGAGTGTGTGCTGAAGTTCGTTCAACCGCTCTGTGAGATCACGCACGTGGTGATCGTAGACCACCGTGAGTGCAGCTATCGCCGGCACGCCGTGGGCAACCTCCGAGCGCGTCACCTCTGCGCGAACGAGATCGCGGAGCACCTCCGAGCGCGTGCTATCGCGTCGTTTGACGAGCGCGTCGAACGCGCGAAGAAGCGACGCCTCCATGGCGACGCCGAAGCGAACGAGACCATCTTGTTCAGTCACGGACGCCATCGTACACGGGTCGCGCAGCGGTTTCGTCCCGCGTAATGCTGGCTACCTGATGAAGCCTGGTCTATCGAGGCGGCGTGAAGTTCGTCGATTCGTGTGAGGTCGATATCTTCGCGGGCAACGGCGGCAACGGTGTGGTCGCTTTCCGGCGCGAGAAGTTCATCCCCTTTGGCGGACCGTCGGGCGGCGACGGTGGCCGCGGCGGGGATGTGGTCTTCGCGACCGACGAAGGACTCTCCACGCTGCTCGATCTCACGTACGCACGAACCGTGCGTGCGCCCCACGGCGAGCACGGACAAGGCAAGGACCGCTACGGCCGCGCAGGCAACGACCACGTGGTCCGCGTTCCCGTGGGCACGCAGATCTTCGATCGCGACTCCGGCGCGCTGCTGTTCGATCTCGACGAGCCCGAGATGCGCGTCGTGGTTGCTCGCGGCGGGCGCGGCGGACGCGGCAACATCCACTTCGCCACTCCGTACGATCGCGCGCCTCGTCGATCCGAACCCGGACAAATCGGCGAGGAAAAGAAGCTCCGGCTCGAGCTGAAAGTAATGGCGGACGTCGGGCTCCTTGGCTTTCCCAACGTCGGGAAATCGACGTTCATTCGAGCGTGCTCGCGCGCGCAGCCGAAAGTTGCAGACTACCCGTTTACGACGCTCGCCCCACACCTCGGGGTCGTGCGCATCGACGACGAGGCAAGCTTCGTCATCGCGGATATCCCCGGCCTCATCCCGGGCGCATCTGCAGGCGCAGGGCTCGGGCATCGATTTCTCAAGCACGTCGAACGCTGCAAAGCGCTCTTGCACCTCGTCACGCTCGACGCAGGCGATGGTCGCGATCCGCTGAAGGATTACGAGGCGCTCCGCCGCGAGCTCTTCGCGTTCGATCCCGAGCTCACGGCGAGACCGGAGATCGTCGCGATGACGAAGGCCGATCTGCCGGAGGTGCGCGAGGCATACCTCGGTCTCAAGAAGAAGTTCGCGAGAAAGAAGGTGAAGCTTCACCTCGTTTCCGCTGCCACGGGCGAAGGCGTTCGCGAGCTTTGCATTGCGCTTCACGACGCAACGAGGAAGGCCGCAATGAGCGCGAAGGCAGAGCAAGGTTGAGCGACAAGACCGAAGAGCCAACCCCAAGACGACTCCGCAAGGCGCAGGAAGAAGGCAGTAGCCCGATCAGCGCTTTCGCAAGTCAGTCGGTTGCGTTCCTCGCCGCTGTTGCCATTGCTCCCGCCGCGATCCTCGCGCTCGCAACCCACGCGAGCGGCGATCTCCGCGCGGCCGTCGCACGCGCGGCGGATCCTTCGCCGAAGCTCGATTTCGATCCCGCGGCCATCGGCACGAGCATCCTCTTGCTCGCCGCCCCCATCGTCGGCGCTGCCGCCATCGCCGCCGCGGTTACGTCCGTCGTGCAGTCGGGTGGCGTCGTCGCGATGAAGAAGCTCGCACCCAAACTCGATCGCCTCGACTTCGTTGCGGGTCTGAGACAGCTCTTCTCAGCAACGCGCCTCATGGCCATCGGACGCGCGGCGCTCTTTGGCGCCGGCGTTGGCTACCTCGCATTTGGAATCCTTCGCGCGGGCATCGCAGATCTCGCGCACACGGCAGGCCGGCTCGAACAAGTCGCCGTTGTCTCGTCGGCCATGCTCAAATCGATGGCTTTGCGCACTGCCATCCTTGGCATCTTTCTCGGCGTCGTCGATATCGTCGTCACGCGAACGTCGTGGCGGAAAAAACTTCGCATGTCGAAGGACGAAGTGAGGCGTGAGCGCAAAGAGGCCGACGGGGACAGAGAGATCAAATCTGCACGCGAGCGCGCTCACCGCGAGATGCTCGCATCCGCGACGATCACCAGTGTCGCCCACGCAACGGTCGTCGTGACCGCCCCCCACGTCGCATGCGCGCTCCGCTACGACGAAGGAGCGAGCAACAACGCACCGATCATGGTGGCTTCCGGCCGAGGCGATCTGGCAGCACACCTGATCGAGGCGGCACGAAAGAACGGCGTCCCGATTGTGCGCAACCTTTCGGTTGCACGCGCCCTCCTCGAGCTCGAGATCGGCACGGCCATTCCCGAAGCACTCTACGAAGAGGTTGCCGAAATCATCCGCGAAGCCTGGGAAGAGAAAACCGGGGCCTAGCCCGGCCTAGCCCGAATCATTCATGACGCGATTGCGGTAGAAGACCGAGACCGCAGCGAAAAGGGCGCACGCCGTATCGCAGGACCGAGGCGTACTGTATGTACGCCGCAGGTCCGAGAAACGCCGTA
>Ga0123357_10001156_pt1 | contig 27476 bp, 27 predicted proteins | sample TergutEmb28metaG_FD_89873 | JGI IMG/M metagenome (GOLD analysis project Ga0123357, IMG submission 89873) | Embiratermes neotenicus P4 segment gut microbial communities from Petit-Saut dam, French Guiana - Emb289 P4 | ecosystem: Host-associated > Arthropoda: Insects > Digestive system > Gut ...
ACACTATAATCAACCCCAAACTAAACAATCTCACAATTCCATATCCCTGTCAGTACCCTTACACTAACACTACGTACTCACATTATAACCACCCCCAAACTACACAATCTCACAATTCCATCCCCCTGTCAGTACCCTTACACTAATACTACGTACTCATAATATAACCACCCCCACACTACACAATCTCACAATTCCATATCCCTGTCAGTACCCTTACACTAACACTGCGTACTCACACTGTAACCACCGTCCACTCTACACCATCTCACAATTCCACTCCCCTGTCAATACTCTTACACTAACACTACGTACTCACACTATAACCACCCCCACACTACACAATCTCACAATTCCATATCCCTGTCAATACCCTTACATTATCACTACGTACTCACACTATATCCACCCCCACACTACACAATCTCACAATTCTACACCGTCTTTAAATAAAATGTGTCTGTGTCTGTCTTAAGAATATCAATAAAAACCCAGTCAGAATGTTGGTGTTTGTATACAGAAGGTTCTGGATTTGTATCTGCTTTGAACATCTGTAGGGCGTTACATGGTCAGAGAAGGAATTGGTACATAATTATACCGTTCTGAACTTCCGTAGGAATTATTTTCTTGTATCTGTGGTGAAGTTATTTTGAAACGTATTAGGAGAAAATGAAAATAGTCGAAATCTTAAAAATTTTGTAAGTAATGAGGCAAAGAGGTGCTAATGGTCGTGCCTGTGCAAACCGTGAAATCATATGGAGAATAGTAGAGGTATAGCTCCACTCATTCTTAATCTAGGCACTAGACAGAGTTGAGCTGTTAGCCATAAGCCAAGGCCGCCTTACATCTGATAAAACAACCCGCTCTGGCCGTCATTTAAATGTTGTTTGAAAGTTCATTTGCAGCGTAGAAACAAATGTATTGTTTTAGTTTCGGGAAATAATGGCTGAGTTCTTTGTCAATTGTAGGAAGCACAGAAGTGCAGATTTTGTGGCAATACAGTGTTTAGTGTTAAAATGGTGGGCATATTAATTTTAACATGCAATGTTACTGAGAGTGTTAAGCGAAGCAGGCTTATGTTGTATCGCAGGGTATGTGACTGTGGTGAGTGTGGCTGTAATTACGAGTGTCAATGTGACTGTTGTTGTATCATAAAACATTCGGATATAAAATTATAATCTTTGATTGAAGCGTGCTAATTAACTAATGCAGTTACATATGGCAGTATGCTGTGCCACACAGTTAGTTGCAAGTACGGTTGTGCTCAGTTTTGAGGTGGCAGCGTAAATATTGTTAAAATAACGTGGGCTGTGGACTGTGTATTGGACTGATTACAGCGGATTGGAGAGGGAGCAGTTCATAATGTGGCTAATAAAATTAACAAAGGCTTGAAATACAAAATTCGTTTTCCACAAATAAGTCTGTTTAATTTGATTTAAACATTACTAGGAGATTGGCCCTACTGTCTGCCTTCATCTAGTAATGTACATTGAGAAATATTACTGTGGTTCAGTGAACATGTCAACATAAAAGTGATATCCCATTCTGTACTAGTAACATTCATATTAAACAGCCGTTATCCACCGATTTGTGCTGTCAGTAAGCTGAAATTGTGTGCAACAGTTTATTGCAATATATGTTGTTACAATTACTATCAATACTGCTGCCTACATTTGCATATTTTAATGTTTATATACACTGCAATACTTCATCATTACGTAACCCTCCACTATAAACACAACACAGTTCACGTAAATGTATTATTGTGGTTATCTTTATATATGTGGAGAAACGTGAAAATAAAAACTAATAATTAGAATACTAGTCAATTATCTGAGAAAAAATGTGAATACAAAGAAGCAGTTTATCAGCTATTTATAGACTTCAGGAGAGATTATGATTCATTTATGGGGAAATACTCTACAATATTGTGATTAAGTTTGATATCCACATGCTACAGGTTAGGCTAATAAAAATGTGTCTGACATAAATGTATAGCAGATCCGGGTAGGAAAATATCCGACGTGTTTCCTATTATAATGGTCTAAAAAAAATGCATTATCGTCACTGCTTTGAAGCTTAGCTTTATATTATCCTTTTAGGAAGGTTAAGGTAAACCGATATAGCTTGGAATTACATGGCACATTTCAGGTTCTGTTTGGAACTGATGATATTAATATATTAAGAAGAAACGTATATGCCATAAACAAAAATATATAATCTTAAGTATATGCTAGAAAGCCAAATGGTCTAGAAATAAATGCTAATAGAACTAAGTACATTGTCATGTATTAAGAACAGGATGCAGGACGAAGTTACAATATAAAGATTGAAAAGTGTCCTGTGAAAACTGAAAGAGTTAAAACATGGGAATAATATTATAAAATGAAAATTTTTCAGATAGAAATTAAGCGCGGATTGAAGTCACAGAATGATTTTTGTCATTCGTTGTATTGTCGTTTGTCTTTAAGTTGGCTATTGAAAAATATAAAGTTTAGCACACTGAAGTATAATTTCTTTGTTTTCTTTGTATGGGTGCAAAATTTGGTCGCTCCTATTAATGGAGGGGCGTAGGCTGAGAATTAGATGGGGAGAGGAGAGGAGGGGAGAGAAGATGTGTGTACAGGTTTTTTAGTTTGGAAACCTGAGGGAAAGGGACCACATGGGGGAAACAGTCATAGATATGAGGATAATATTAAGATGAATCTTCAGAAAGTGGGATATGAGCCGGATCGAGCTGGCTATGGAGAGGAACACTTGTGAATGCAGTATAGAAAGTTAGTTTTCCCTAAAATGAGGGAAAATTCTTAACTACCTAAAAACCGGTTAGGTTAAAGACGGACTGCAACATGGAGGGAGTAATTAAGGAATTTTCTACTTAGTTATAGCACCAGTAATGAAATATCCTGCTTTTTAATATGAATGATATTTGTGAACAATAAGAACTGATTTTTCCGTGATAAGTGGATCCCTGTCAACAAGGCTTGGCGCGTACTGAGGTTACGGATAGAGGAACGGCCTCCGATATGGAGGGTAGCTGCGAATATATTGAATAAGCAGTCGCGGACAGCCGACGAGAGGTGGTACTCCAGCTTGGGGGTTGGGCGAGGTGCTAAAAGCGCCTCCCCGTGAAAAACATATGTTAAGAAATATTCACAAGGCGAAATGTTTCCTCTGGAGACAAAACAATTCGGAGGTAAACTACTCCACCACTCCGATTTCCGGGGGGGGGGGAGGGGAGAGTTTCTAGAGGAGGTACCACGCAGCAGGTAAGGGACATTTTATTGAGTATGTGGAATGTTAGGGGCCTCTAAAGTGCAGGTTCACTTATGGTAACGGCCAGGGAATTAGCCAGGTACAAATTAAATTTAGTGGGGCTGCAGGAGGTTAGGTGGGACAAAGGGGATAGAGTAAGAGCAGGGGACTAAAATTTTTTTTATGGAAAAGGAAAAGAAAATCATCATTTGGGAACAGGATTTTTGTACACGAAAAAATATCATCATCAGTTAAGAGAGTGGTGTTTGTTAGCGATATGGCGCCATATATAGATCTGACAGGTCGCTGTTGTAATATCATAGTTCTAAATGTGCATGCACCAAGTGAAGAGAAATGTGATGAGGCAAATGATGGTTTTATTGAGGAATTAGAGCAGGTTTTCGATCATTTCCCTAACTACCATATAAAAATTCTATTAGGAAATTTTAATGTAAATGTGGAGAGAGAGAGTATTTTGAAACCGACAATTTGGAATTAGAGTCTACATCAGCACAGTAATGAAAATAGTGTGAGAATTGTCACCTTTGCCACATCGAAAAATCTAGTCGTTAAGAGCACGATTTTCACCCACTGAAACATTCATAAGTACACCTGGACTTCTCCGGATGGGAAGACTCACAACCAGATTGATCACATATTGATAGACAAGAGACGGTATTCGAGCATACTGGATTTACGAAGTTCCAGGGGAGCTGATTGTGATACTGATCACTATCTGGTGGCTGCAAAATTAAGGGAACGATTAGCTATACGTAAACAAGCCGCAAAGAAGATTGTTGGGGAAAGATTTAATCTGAAGAAGCTAAATGAGCTGCAGGTTAAGGAAAAGAATCAGATTGAGATTACAAACAGGTTTGCAGCTTTGGAGAACTTAAATGGGGACGAGAACGTTAATAGGGCTTGGGAAAATATTAAAAGAAAATCAAAACCTCAGCTAAAGAGAGCCTAGGTCTTCACGAATGGCAGCAATATAAACCATGGTTTGATTAAGAATGTGTAGATGTCTTCGATCAGAGGAAGCAGGCTAAAATGCAGTCGATACAGGATCCAAGCGAAAGCAATGTAAATAATCTGAACAATGTAAGATGTAATGGTAGCAGACATTTTAGGAACAAAAAGAAGGCATATTTGAAGGCTAAACTTGAGGAACTTGAAACTAGCAGTAAGGTCAACAATGTCAGGAATTTGTATAGGGGCATTAATGACTTCAAGAAGGGTTACAAGCCTACAACTATTATAGTAAAGGACGACAAAGGAGAGTTGTTTACAGACCCCCAGAGTATTATGGAGAGGTGGAGGAACTATTTCTCTTAGCTATTGAATGTATATGAGGGTAATGACGTTAGGCAGGCAAAAATACAAACTGTAGAACCATTAATGCCTGAACCAAGTATCTTTGAGGTTGAGCTGTCTATTGGAAAGCAAAACAAAAATAAAAATAAAAAATTACCAGGAATTTATCAAATCCCAGGAGAATTGATTAAAGCAGGGGGTAGGGCAATTTGCGGTGAGATTCATAAACTTATTATTTCTATTTGGAATAAGGAGGAATTGCCTGAAGAATGGAAGGAGTCGATCATAGTAACTTTCTTTAAGAAGGGGGATACAACAGATTGTAATAACTAAAGGGGCATATTACTATTGCCAACTACGTACAAAATTTTGTTCATAATCCTGCTCTAAAAGTTAATTGCCTATGCGGAGGAAGTTAATGTTGATCATCAATATGGATTCCGACGCAACAGGTCAACTACTGATCATATATGCTGCATTCGTCAAATTCTTGAGAAGAAATGGGATTACAATGAAGCAGTGCTTCAGTTCTTTATAGACTACAAGAAAGCTTATGAATCAGTTAGGCGGGAGGCCTTGTGTAATATTCTATTGAGTTTGGTGTCCCCCAGAAACTAGTAAGTGTAATAAAAATGTGTCTGATTGAAATGTATATTAGAGTATGTTTAGAAAAAAAAAATTCTGACATATTTCCTATTAGGAGTGGTTTGAAACAAGGAGATGCTCTAACGCCATTGTTTTTCTACTTTGCCTTGGAATATGCCATTAGGAGGGTTCAGATAAACCAGGAAGGCTTGAAATTAAATGGTACACACCAGCTTCTGGCTTATGCCGATGATGTTTTTGTATTGGGAGGAAGTGTAGACACTGTAAAGAAAAATGTAGAAACTTTAGTAGCTGCTACTAAGGAGATTTGACTAGAAGCAAATGCTCATAAACTAAGTGCATGACCGTGTCTCAAGATCAGAACGCGGGGCGAATTCACAGTATGAAAGTTGGTAATAGTTCCATTGAGATGGTGGAATAGTTCAAATATTTGGGAACAAAGTTAACATATCAAAATTCTTCTCAGGAAGAAATTAAGAGCAGGTTTAAGTTAAGGAATTCGTGCTATTATTCGGTGCATAATCTTCTCTCTTTCAGGTTGCTGTCCAAAAATTTCAAAATAAAGATATATAGAACTATAATTCTGCCCGTTTTCTTGTATGGGTGTGAAACTTGGTCGCTGATATTGAGGGAGGAACGTAGGCTGAGGGTGTTTGAGAACAGGGTGTTGAGAGTATTTGGGCCTAAGATGAACGAGGTAACAGGATAATGGAGAAAATTACACAATGAGGAGCTTAGGGATCTTTACACTTTGCCCAATATTTTGCGGGTGGTAAAATCGAGAAGAATGAGATTGGCGGGGCATGTGGCGCGTATGGTGGAGGGGAGAGTCGTGCACAGGTTTCAATTGGGGAAATCTGAAAGGAAGAGACCATTGGGGAGACCAAACTTAGATGGGAGGATAATATTAAGATGGATCTTCGAGAAGTGGGAAGGGATGGAGACTGGATGGATTTGGTTCAGGATAGGGATAGGTGGCTGGCACTTGTGAATACTGTGATGAACTTTCGGGTTCCATAAATTGAGGGGAATTTCTTGACTAGCTGCAGAACAGTTAGCTTCTCAAGAAGGACTCTGCTTCATGGAGTAAGTAAGTAAGAACTGATTTTTGTTTTGATACTTTAATTGTACTACAGCAGTATTTGTTCAGCGAGTTATTTTTAGTGTAGTTTTAAATGTAATTATTTGTTTAATTGTGGACTGGAATTTAAGAATATGTTGCTGCGGGAGATATTTGGTGGTGAGATGGAGATGTTAACAGGAGGATGGAGAGAATTGCAATGTGCTTTAGAGGGATGGGATTTGTGGTGCATGTGAGTTGTTTCGGAGAAATGAAAATTACCTGCAAAATTATTGTCCGAAAATCTGAAAGCAATATATAGTGGTAGATTATAATACTAATATTGGAATATATATTAGATATTTCGGCATTGGCATATCAACTGGATTCGTCTGACTCAGTATGGTGGGCTCCACTGTACCAACCAGAGTAATGCTGTCAGTCCGTGATACTGCAATAGCTGCACAGAAAGTTTCAACTGCAGCTGCTCAGTGCTATTGTTCCTATCGAACAATGTGCTGTTTCTGTATGACTAAGCGGCGGACTTCCGACCCAAACAGACCACCTTTTTGTTGATCACATTGACCCGAAAACGTCTGCAAAATGCCCACAAATAAAACCGCGCGTACATTGCCTCTGTGCTGTGTTCAGTTACTGCATGGAGTACAGTGAAATTTGCGATGTCTTAATGGTTCAAGTAATGTACAAATCACAAAACACGCCGATTCAGTGTCATTTTCAGAATGCAGAATGCTTGTCATTTGTCACAGCTCTAACTTTATTAATATTATGGTGTTCGGTTTTGGACTGGGTTTATGTCCTTCAAACAGCCACACGATATTTCTTTATGCGTATTTCCAATAACACGTGTTTGGTTTTAGGAATGAGCTCTAAAATTTTGTGTGGTTATTTCTTATCTGTTATGCGTGCCGTAATTTTATCCCATCTCGTCCTCGACACAACCAACTGTCTGTTTACAACCTGTATTCAATGGCTAATATTTTCCGGAACTTTTCGTTTAAGAACTGCTGTTATAACTTCAACGGCAGAATCCAATCCGCCGTTTGTCCTATTCAAAGTCTGACCCCAACTGTCTGTCCAAACGTCTGTAACCACTCACCCATAAACTTAGCTTCATGTAAAAAAAGAAAGGTTTGGTTATTTCTACCGCTGTGAAAACCTACACACTCGCGTAACTGCATGTATCTTAGTGCTCATTTTATAAGTTAGGAACTCCTATATTTCTATCAGGCCGTCACTGCAAATATAAAGTCCCAGTCAGTCACTTTCACGTAACAATCTGGTGTTCGATGATTCAGGGTGGCGATGTAGAAAATTGTGAAGAATCGCAAGGCGTTTAGTTTGTAAACAAAGGAATAGCATTCTTATACAGTGCGGAGTGGAATGCTGTAGTTTGTGTGAATTTGATGTAAACAACGAATCCATCGAATGTGTTATGACAGTATATTGGGCATATTGACAGATTGTTGTGTAGCGGAGAGTAAGAGCTGGACAGAGAGTAACGTTGTTATGATTTTGCAGACGGTACAGTGCAGTGGTGCGGAATGTTGGGAGACTGTTACTAGGCTTAAATGGCTGCAATATGTTGGGAAGGGAGTGTTTAGTGTGTTTTGTGCAGTTAGTGAAATGTGTTTTGGAACAGTTGACTGTGAAGATGCACATTGCTATAGCGAGCAGATAGAACTTTTGAGAAAAATTGTTAAATTATGACAGAAAGTTTGAAAAAAAAATTGTTTCGTAAAATTTTCATGGTGTCTGTTAACAGCATCCTGTATGGTATAGAAGGTAAGGAAGCTATAATTAAATAATGATTATTAAAGTTTAAGAAATGTGTAGAAAAGATTGTTTCGAAAATTAAAAGTGTTACAAATATTTTACCAAAATTTTCATAGAGGGTCGCAATGCACAACGAAATGTCACCTGAGTTCAATAAAATGTGCTCCCGATATACTGACAGACTAACTGCATCGTAAATGCGAGGAAAGGGATTTCGCAACTTCAGACAGCACCTCCCAGCCAGTTGACTGATGCTCTCACGCACAGTAGCCACTCCTTTCCCAAGGGTACTGTATCATTGCTAATAAACCCTGAGCATAGTCACAGCCACTTCACTTAATAAACTTTGTGACCTGCATGCATATACAAATGACGAAGTACTGACGTATGTAATTATTTTACCTCTCGTCAGCTGAGGAGCTTTTGAGCTTTTTAAATTGATTCCTACATCAATAGATTTGGAAAATAATGGAAAATCCCTACATTGAAACAGAAGAATCAATACTGTGTCTTGATCAGAATAGGCAGTACTATTTGATTATAGAAGAGGCAGAATTTTATCATTGTAAAACCATTAGGACGGGATCGTACGTCTGTACGCGTAAAGTTGTTGAATGCCTAAATTTTCGCAAGAAACGTGAGGTGTGAAACTGCTTCGTCAGAGGGGAAATATTGCGAAAACTGCGAGATGAGTTTAGTAGAGCTAGAAAGTTCAATGTGAGTTCAATTAATAAATAATTAGTGGACATATTTTGCATGAAATTCGGACTGCTTGACCAATAGGAACCTGTTGATAAGCAACCTGCAAATTAACTATGGACGTAAAGGATTTACCACTTCAGTAATTTTACAAGTCGGTTTTACTGTAATAAGTGACGTAACATTAAAAGAAGGAGATTTACTGACACAAAACTGCACCAGCGTGACTGTTGTGAAGAACTGAGTCTGAAGTTCAAAACAAGCCACTTGTGCGTTGATGTGAAATGCAAGCAAACAGAATCTTATTTTGACGATATAAAACATATCAGCTTTAAGGTATCAGGTTTGGAAGGGAAACTAAAGAACAAGAATGGAAAAACCACTAGACAGTCCAACACAACACACATTCTTTAACAGTATATATAATTTATATTACGTTTGGTTTATATTTCCATATAAAATGTATACACGTACCAAATGTTCCTGTTGGAACAGACAGGTTTTTAAGACTGTCAGTGGGTCGTCTGGGGAGACACAAGTTTCTTCAGAAACAGGTGGAACTGCAGATACACAGCAAAAAAATTTAGAAATTTTCCCCGAAGTTGTGCCCCTAAATTTTGAAATGAAGCAGGACAAAGGAATGGTTGCGGATGGTCACTGCGATTATGAGTTTCTGAATCATACATTTAGCGGAAACGCAAGTTAATTTAAGTTTATAATTGAAATTATAGTAAACGAGAGCTTTTGTGTAGAGAATTTACAAATTTGTGCTTTTTACGAAGCTACTCGGAACGCGGGCATTATTGAGAGTGAGGAACGAATAATTTTATTTGACTACAATAAATTCTGCAGTGATTCTGTACATATACCGCTGTAATAAAACACGCCATAGATATTCCACTTCATGCAATAGACGACGTCAATCCAAACTGGACTTTGGTCTTACAAAAGCCGTCTCCTCCCCATCTAAGGCAGTCAGCCTAACCACGATCAAGTTTTCTTTTCAATACACGTAATAACATTATCTTTAATAATGTATCTCTTTACTGTTTATCTCTGTACTTTCCATCTCAGGAATTTCATTCTCAGGACTGTCCATCTCAGTAATTTGCATCTCTGTACTCTCCACCTCTGTACTGTACAACTCTGTACTGACTATCTCTGTACTGCACATCTCTGTACTGTACATCTCAGTACTATGCATCTCTCCCCCTAACCACTAACTGAACCCAAACCTTCGGCCACTCAATATCTACAATACAACTCGCTGGCCTCAAGCCACGTAGGGGATACATTATTTATTGACGTGACGAAATGCGTAGATCGGTAGATAGCAGGCGAAAGTTGTGGTCTTTTATGTTTAATGGCGAAAACGTATGTTCTAATTTATTTAATGGTGACGGGTTGAGGGAGATTTATGACACTAACAGTTGAACCTGCACGCACATAACCTCATTTGCATGTTCATATGTCCAGAAAAGTGAGCTTGATTTATTGTTTTTGGTAATCTGCCATTTGGGATGACACTGAGGGAACGAGGAGTGCTTTAACTATTCTCCAAGGGCGGTAGATGCGAATTATAGCCTCTCTCCGGACAAGGCCTTCTGTGCATGGTGAAGAGCCACACCCTATAGTGGTGACCATGATAGACAGAAAACAGGGGGTCTAAAGAATTTAACCTTGAAAAAACAATCCCCATTTTTATGGTGTGAGTGTTGTACTTAATGGATGAATGGCAGTGAGTGAGAATATCTTTAACAGCACACTCTAAAATAAAGGGCGAACTGCCGTATATATTTAGGCTTGCCAAATATAGGGGTGATGCATGTTGGAATGCATATTACCAAACTAATGTGAGATTGAGATTGAGAAATATTAAGAACTTAAGGAGAGCTGCGCAATAGTGGAATTTAGTAAGGATTGTACGGAGGGCTGCAGTCAGGTGGAAATGTGGTAGAAGGGAATTGTAAAAGGTGATTGTGAGAGTTAGGGGAACTGCGGTAGAACGCAAATCTACAGAGTGTTTGTGAGAATTGGGGTGAAATATTGTAGAAGGGAAATGTAGAGAGTGAATGTGAGATTTGGGAGGAACTGCGGTAGAAGGGAAATGTACAGGGTGAATGTGACATTTGGGGGGAACTGCTGTAGAAAGGAAATGTGCAGATTGATTGTGAGATTTGGGGGGAAATGCGGTAGAAGGGAACTGTACAGAGTGGCTCTGACAGTTAGGAGGAACTGCGGTAGAAGGGAAATTTACAGGGTGAATGTGACATTTGGGGGGAAATGCGGTAGGACGGAAATGTACAGGTTGATTTTGACAGTTGGAGGGAACTGCTGTAGAAGTGAAATGTACAGATTGATTGTGACATCTGGGGGGGATCTGCGGTAGGAGGGAACTGTACAGGGTGACTGTGAGAGATGGGGGGACCTGCTGTAGAAAGGAACTTTACAGGGAGTTTGTGACTGTTGGGGGGAACAGTGGTAGAACGCTACTGTACAGAGTAACTGTGACAGTTGGTGGGAACTGCGGTAAAAGGGAAATATACAGAGTGACTGTGACTGTTAGGGGAGTTGCGGTAGAAAACAACTGTAAAAATTGGCAATGACGGTATTTAGGGAATGCGTTAGAATGTAATTTTACAGATTGACTGTGACAGTTTGGGGGCCTGCGGTAGAAGGGAACTGTATAGAGTGACTGTGACAGTTTGGGGGCCTGCGGTAGAAGGGAACTGTATAGAGTGACTGTGACAGTTTTACGTCTGCAGTAGAAGGGAAATTTATACAGTGTCTGTAACAGTTTGGGGTCTGCGGTAGAAGGAAATCTATAGAGCGACTGTTACAGTGTGGTGTCTGCGGCAGAAGGGAATTGTACAGTTACTGTGACAGTTAGTTTGAACTGCGGTAGAAGGAAACTTTAAAGAGTGTCTGTGAAATTTTTGTGGGACTGCGTTAGAAGGGAACCCTATATATTGCCTATGAGAGTTTTGGGGACCTGCGGTAGAAGGGAAACATAAAGAGTGACAGTAACAATTAGTTTGAACTGCAGAAAAAAACAACTCTACAGAGCGAGATTACAATTTGAGGGAACTGCTTTAGAAGGGAACTCTATATAGTGACCCTGACAATTTGGGGTGCCTGCGGTAGAAGTGAATTTTACAGAGTGACTGTGAGTGTTAGTTGGAACTGCGGTAGAAGGCAAATGTAAAGAGTGACCGCGAAAATTCGGGGGGACTGCGTTAGAAGAGAACTCTATATAGTGACTGTGACAGTTTGGGGTGCCTGCGGTATACGTGAATTGTGCAGAGTGACTTGAATATTAGTTGGAATTGCGGTAGAAGGCAACTGTAAAGAGTGACCGCGATATTTCGGGGGGACTGTAGTTGAAGGGAACTCTATAGAGTGACTGTGACGGTTTGGGGGGCGTGCGGTAGAAGGGAAAACTAAAGATTGACCTTGACAGTTAAGTGGATCTGCGGTAGAAGGGAACTGCACATAGTTATTATGACAGATTGGGGGTCTGCGGTAGAAGGTAACTCTATAGAGTGACTTTGACAATTTGGGGGGACTGCGGTGGAAGTGAAATCTAAAGAGTGACGGTGAAAATTATATGGAACTGCAGTAGAAGGTAACTGAAGAGTGACCGTGACATTTTGGTGTACTGCGGTAAAAGGGAACTCTATAGAGTGAGTGTGACAGTTTGGGGTGACTGTGGTAGAAGGGAATTACAGAGAATGTCTGTGACAATTTGGGGAACTGCGATAGAAGGCAATTATACATAATGACAGTGACAGTTTGGGGGGCACTGCGGTAGAAGTGAACTCTACATAGTGACTGTGACTGTTAGGGATCTCTGCGGTAGAAGGCAACTGTTCATAGTGACAGTGACAGATTGGTGGAACTGCGGTAGAAAGCAACTGTACGGAGAGCTCTTACAGTTATGAGAACTGCGGTAGAAATGAACTGTAGAGGATGACTGTGACTGTTACGGGGATCTGCGGTAGAAGGAAATTCTACAGAGTGACTGTGACTGTTAGGGATCTCTGCGGTAGAAGGCAACTGTTCATAGTGACAGTGACAGATTGGTGGAACTGCGGTAGAAAGCAACTGTACGGAGAGCTCTTACAGTTATGGGAACTGCGGTAGAAATGAACTGTAGAGGATGACTGTGACTGTTACGGGGATCTGCGGTAGAAGGAAATTCTACAGAGTGACTGTGAATTTTAAGAGTTCTTCAGTAGCAGGAAACTCTAAAGTGAGACCTTGAATGTTATGGGATCTGCAGTAGGAGGGAAATATAAAGAGATTCTGTGACTCTTAGGAAGATATGCGGTAGAATGCATCAGTGCAGTGTGACTGCAAAAGTTAGTGATAACTGAGGTAGAATGCAACTTTAAATTAAGACTGCGAAATGTAATGGGTCCTGCGGTAAAATCAACTGTACAAGTGAATCTAAATGATAGGTTTATCTGCGGTAGAATGGAACTGTACAGAGTGACCGAGAATATTAGTGGGATCTGCGGTAGAAGGGTACTGTACAGAGTGACTGTGACTGTTAGGAATAACTGCGGTAGAATGCATGTGTAAAAGTTGACTGCGAAAATTAAGGAAAACTGCGGTAGAATTCAACTTTACAGACTGAGTGCAAAAATTAGAGGGAACTGCTGTAGAATGCAACTCTACAAAGGGACTGTGACTCTTAGCGGATCTGCGGTACAAGGCAAATCTACAGAGCGAATGCGAAATTTAGGGGGAACTGCGGTAGAAGGCAACTGTACAGAGTGACTGTGACTGTTAGGGTGAACTGCGGTAGAAGGAAATATTACAGAGTGACCGTGACTATTAGGGGAACTGCGGCAGAAGGCAACTGTACAGAATTACTGCGAAAGTTAGAGGGATCTGCCGTAGAATGTCTCTATACAGAGAGAATCTGAGTGTTATGGAATTTTCTGTAAAAGGAAAATCTACAGAGAAAATGTGACTTTTAGGAAGAACTGCGGTAGATTGCAATTGTATGTACAGACTGACGTCGAAAGTTATGAGGAACAGTGGTAGAATGCAACTGTATAGTGTGAATGCGAATGATAGGGGGAACTGAGATAGAATGCAACTGTAAAGATTGACAGCGAAAATTTTGGGGTACTTCGGTAGAATTCAAGTTTAAAAAGTAAATGCGAAAGTTAGGGGAACTGCGGTAGAAAGCAACCGTAGAGAGTGTCTGCGAAAGTTAGAGGATCTGCGGTAGAAAACATTTTTACAGATTGACTGTTACTGTTCGGGGGATCTGTGGTAGAATGCAACTGTATAGTTTGTATAAGAACTTTAGGGGAAACTGCGGTAGAATTCAACTTTACCGAGTGACAGCCAAATTTAGGGGGAACTGCGGTAGGATGCAACTGTACAGAGTGACTGTAACAGTAAGGGGAACTGCGGTGGAAGGCAACTGTACAGAGTGACGGTGACAGATATGGGGAACTGCAGTAGAAGGGAACTGTACAGAGTGACAGTGAATTTTAAGTGATCTGAGTTAGAAGGTTACTGTAGAGTGTGGCTGTGACTGTTAGGGTGATCTGCGGTAAAAGGGAACTTTACAGAGTGACTGTGAATTTTGGGGGATTTGCTCCAGAAAGGAACGCTACAGAGTGACTGTGACTCTTTGGGGATCTGCGGTAGAAGGGAACGCTACAGAGTGACTGTGACTGTTTGGGGATCTGCGGTAGAAGGGAACTACTGTACAGGGTGACTGTGAATGTTAGTGGGATCTGCGGTAGCAAAGAACTCTTCAGAGTGACTGTGAATCTTAAGGTTTCTGCGGTAGAAAGGAATTTTAAAGTGTGGCTTTGACTGTTAGGGGGATCTGCTTTAAAAGGGAACTCTGCAAAGTGACTATGAATGTTAGGGGGATCTGCGGTAGAAGGGAGATTTAGAGAGCGACTGTGATTATTAGGGGAATCTGCGGTAGAACGCTACTGTACGGAGTGACTGCGAATGTTATGGGGAACTGCTGTAGAATTCAGTTTTACCGATTGACTTTGACTGTTAGGTGGATCTGTGGTAGAAGAGAAGTGTAGAGGGTGACTGTGACTGCTAAGAGGATCTGCGGTAGAAGGGAAACGTATAGAGTGGCTGTAACTATTAACGTTTTCTGCGGTAGAAGTTAATTGTATATATCGACATCGAAATTTAAGAGAAAATACGGTGGAATGCAAATGTACCGAGTTATTCTGAATGATATTTTGATCTGCGGTAGAAGGAAACTCTACAGAGTGTCTCTGACTGTTAGGGTGATCTGCGGTAGAAGCGAAATATAAATATTGACTGTAACATTTAGGGGGTTCTGCGGTATAATTCTACTCTACAGGTTGTCTGCGAATATTAGGGGGGTCTGCGGTATAATTCAACTGTACAGAGTGACTGTGACCCTTAGGTTGACCTGAGGTGAAAGGAAATTTACAGAGTGACTGTGAAACTTAGGGGGATCTGCGGTAGAAGGGAACTGTAGAGTGTGGCTGTGACTGATAGGGGGAAATGCGTTAGAAAGGAATTTTACAGAATAACTCTAAACTTTAAGGGGATTTGCGGTAGAAATAATTGTGCATGGTTACTATGACTTTTAGTGGGATCTACGGTAGAATGGTACTTTACATAGTGAATGTATATTTTAGGCGGATGTGCGTTAGAAGGGAAATGTACAAAGTGACTCTGACTGATAGGCTGATCTGCTGTAGAAAGGAAATCTACGGAGTGTCTCTGAATTATTGGGGGACCTTCGGTAGAAGGGAATTGTACAGAGTGACTGTGACTTTTAGGGGGATCTGCGGTAGAATAGAACTGTGCAGAATGACTGACACTCTCAGAGAGATCTGCGGTACCTGTGAAATCTAACGAGTGACTGCGAATTTTAGGGGTATCTGCGTTAGACGGGAAATGTACAGAGTGACTGTGTCTGATAGGGGATTAAGCTTTAGGAATTAACTCTACAGAGTGAATCTGACTTTTTGGCGGATCTGCGGTAGAAGGGAACTCTTCAGAGTGACTGTAAATTTTAGTTTGTTCTGCAGTAGAAGGGAAATCTACATAGTGACTGTGAATTTTAGGAGGATCTGTTGTAGAATAGTACTCTACAGTTTGACTGTGAATTTTAGGGGAATCTGCTTCAGAAGGGAAATCTAAAGAGTGACTGTGAATTTTAGGATTATCTGCAGTAGAAAGGAACTTGTCAGAGCTACTTTGTCTGTTAGGGGCATCTCCGGTAGAATGGAAATTTTCAGGGTGACTGTGCCTTTTAGGTGCATCTACGGTAGAAGGGAATTATACAGAGTGACTGTGACCCTTAGGAGATCAACGGTAAAATGGAACTGTACAGAGTGACTCTGACTTTTAGGGGTATCTGCGGTTGAAGGTAAATTTACAGAGTGACTGTGAGTGTTATGCGGATCTGCGGTAGAAAAGAAATTTACAGAGTTACTGTAATTCTTAGGGGGTTCTACGGTAGAATGAAATGAACAGATTGACTGTGAATTTTAAGGAGATCTGCTGTAGAAGAGAACTTTACAGAGTGACTGTGACTGTTATGCGGATCTGCGGTAGAAGGGAAATTTAGAGAGCGACTGTAACAGTTAGGCTTTTGTACGGTAGAAGGAAACTGTACAGATTGACTTTGAATTTTAGGGGGATCTGCTTAGGAATGGGACTGTACAGAGTGACTGTGACTGTTAGGGTGTTCTGGGGTAGAAGGGAAATGTACAGAGTGACTGAAATTTTTAGGGATATCTACGGTAGAAAGGAACTACACAGATTGACTATTACTGTTAGGCTTATCTGTGTTAGAAAGGTAATTTACGGAGTGGCAGTGACTGTTAGGCTGTTCTGTGGTAAAAATGAACTGTACAGAGTCACTGTAAGTGTTAGGGTTTTCTGCGGTAGTAGGGAAATTTACATATGACTGTTACTCTTAGGGGGATATGCGGTAGAAATGAAATTTACTGACTGACTGTGACTGTTAGTAGAATTTGCGGTGGAAAGAAACTCTGCAGGGTGACTGTGAAATTTAGTGGTATCTGCGGTAGAAATATAAAATACCGAAAGACTCTAAATGTTGGGCGAATTTGCGGTAGAAAAGAGTGTACAGTGTGACTGTGAATTTTAGGCGTATATGAGTTGGAAGTTTTTGGTTCTGTTTGACTTTAACTGTTAGGGTGATCTGCGGGTTAAGTTCACTTTTCAGTGACTAAATTTAAGGTGATCTGCGGTAGAAGGGAACTGTGCATAGTGACTGTGACCGTTAGGGGGATCTGCAGTAGAAGGGAACTGTACAGAATGACTGTGATTTTTAGGAGTATCTGCGGTAGAAGATAACTGTACATAGTGACTTTAACTTTTGGGGGGATCTGCGGTAAAAAGAACTCTACAGGGTGACTGTAATTCTATGGGGGATCTGCGGAAAAGGGAAAATTTTCAGAGTGACTTTGACTGTTAGGGCGACCTACGGTAGAAGGAAACTGTACAGTCTGAAGGTGAATTTTAGGCGGATCTGCTTTAGAATGGACTCTAGAGTTTTACTCTTAATTTTAGGCGGATCTTCAGTAGAAGGGGACTGTACAGATTGGCTGTAACTGTTAGGGTTTTCTGCGCTAGAAGGTCATTCTACAGAGAGACTCTGACTGTTAGGGGATCTGCAGTAGAAGGGTACTGTACCGATTGACTTTGACTGTTAGGGTGAGCTGCTTTAGAAGGGAATTTTACAGGTAGACTTTAATTGTTAAGGGGATTTGCGTTAGAAGTTAACTCTACAGATTGACTGTAATTCTTATGTGGATCTGCGGTAGAAATCAAATCTACAGAGTGACTATGACTGTTAGTTTGATCTGCGGTAGAATGGATATGTACAAATTGACTGTGACTGTTAGAGGGATCTGTGGTAGAAAGGAACTCTACAGAGTGTCTGTGACTATTAGGGTGATCTGCGGTAGAATGGATATGTACAAATTGACTGTGACTGTTAGAGGGATCTGTGGTAGAAAGGAACTGTACAGAGTGTCTGTGACTATTAGGGTGATCTCCGGTAGAAGTGAACTTTTCAGAGTGACTCCGACTGTTCAGGGTATCTACGGTAGAATGGAACTGTACAGATTGACTGTGACTCTTAGGATAATCTGGGAGTGACTGTGACTGTTAGGGGGATCTGCGTTATTAGGAACTCTACACAGTGACTGTGACCCTTAGGGGGATCTGCAGTAGAAGGGAGCTTTACAGATTGACTTTGACTTTTAGGCTGATCTGCGGTAGAATTAAGCTGTACCAATTGACTGTGGCTGTTAGGGGATCTACGGTAGAAATTAACTTTACAGAGTGACTGTGAATCTTAGGTGGATCTACGTTAAAATGGCATTCTACATAGTGGCTTTGACTGTTTGGGGGATCTGCGGTATAAGGGAACTCTACAAAATGTCTGTGAATTTTAGGGAGTTCTGCAGTTTTAATGAATTTTACAGTGTGGCTGTGACTGTTAGGTGGTTCTGCGGTAGAAGTGAACTGTTCAGAATGACTGCGACTCTAAGGGGTTCAGCGTTAGAATGGAACTCTACAGAGTGATTGCGAATTTTAGGGTGTTCTGCGGTAGAAAGAGACTGTACACAGTGACTGTGACTGCTATGGGATTCTGCGGTAGAAGGGAACTTTACTGAGTGACTGTGGCTGTTACGGCCGAAAGGGCCGGAAAAGATCGAACCGAATTATTATTTTATTCTTTACTGTCAGTGGAAATCAGTAAGCATCAAATTACATCGTTTACTTTTTTCATTTTGCTGACAACACCCTAATTTTGTATCGACGATTGCCCCTTTCATTTCGTACTTCCATTCTCTTATTCAGATTTTTAGACCAGAAATACTTATTTATGTTCTGCAGACAGCAGTTGCTTCTTATTATTACCGGATTGTGTTACTAATTTTCTAATTTTTCTAAATGTTGCAACTGGAGTTTTTATATGCCGAAAAGTATTTCTTAGAATTTGCCCTCGACATTGATTTTGGTTATAAAAATATAAATTTGTACGTGTCTTTGTACCTTATGTGAACATAAGTAAACAAGTTACCTTTTATCTTAAATTATCAATAAATACGTAATTCTGAATTCATTACGTCTCTTTCGAGAAACCTCACGACACTCACAGTTCACGTCTGTACCAGTTTGCAGCTATTAATTTCTGCTACACTGAGATGTATAGAAAATATTACCTGAATTTTGTGTCGTTTAATTCTGTTGTAAACCTAATTGTGATTTTGACTGAAGACAGTAACTGCAAACATTAGATACCCTTTTACACTTGAACAATGTTCTGTTCTGTTTAGCAGCACTATAACAACCTACCAATTGCACTCCCAAAACCAGCGTGGAACAGAAATTTTTACAGTATTGAAGGAAATTCACCTGTCTTCACACCGCTGTTTCATTCCTTTACCAAAAGCGTATTTTGATGTGTAATGTGTGTGTTCAGAGCACGAAACAACAAAAGTAATTATCTAAACTTACTGGTGATGGCTCAGTGTAACTGGAAAAGGCGAAATTGAACATAAACTGTTGAAAAGTGTTCGCAGGGTATGGGCGTGTGTGGTAAAGTTCAAGGACACTGGGTCAATATCAGGTACCGAAATGGAAATTCGCTACAATATTCCAATGATACTAAGTCAGCAGTAATGTTGGAAATTTGCGTCTTCCCTAAGAAATTTCGGCACATCGTGTTTCCCTACAGTTTGTTGTGAAAATGTAACATTTGTCGAATCTTGAGACACATCATCGGCTTTATTAAAAACCGAATTGCGTGGGCGCTGAGTGGGTTGTGATGACCATGGACTGTGAATGGGCAATAGGCAATGGGGTTGGGGGTTGTTCGGTATAGAACAACTGCGTTGCTCAGTGGTGAAACTAGTTTTTACCCTAATGCAGTTGTCATATTGTGCGGCTTGTATCAATAAACAAGAATGTTTGAGACTACCGACATATTAATGTACTTCTGTCAGCATAATGTTAATTGACATATCTGACCATCAGGTCACCATCATTGCTGTTACTGATTGTTATACTGGCTTCCTGTCATTGCCGTTATCAATTTCTTTAAATATCCCTTTGTTGTGCGCTCAGTTTGACGAGCAGTGGGGGAGGACCGAGTGGTTTGGAATTCCTTCGCCATGGTTCGTAACATCACTAACCTGATCGTAGGAAGACTGAGACGTCTACTGGGCGTCATAATAGGGTGCCGACCGTGCAGATTAAGTGACAAAATTTATTTACCATCAGTCCCTGTACATATATACACGGTGGCACGCGGTGGCGCAGTTGGGTGGGGAACTGCGCTACTGGTTCTATTTCCGATGATGTCATTAGAGTTTTACTTGACTTTAATTCTTCAAGCCGCTCTATGACCTGCGGTCGATTGAGCCTCTAACGGAAAAAAGAACAACGAATATTTCATGGCGGTAAAAACTGTCGGGATGTAGGTCTGACAACCTTGCCAACTTTATGCTTCGAAATTCTCAAAACCTAGAAGCCTCAACTTGCTGGAATCCTCAGGCCTGTTCAGATATTATTGACATTTTGGATATTGTTCGTAAATGTAACAAGAAGTGCATAAAGACGGCAGCAGAAAGTTAAACGGAAGGCAGTGCCTTCAAACAGCTTTGAAAAAGAAAATTTGTTGCTGAAAAAGCTTAGCGATTTAATATGTGCCGCAATAAATTTGTCATAAGTAACAGAGGATATCGACATTTATTCCTCATTCTTTCATAATCATATTCATTTTTGAAAATTAAAATATTTTTCTATATACTTCTGTTTTTGAAATAAGGTAATGTATTTTGTAATGAACACACTATATTTGGTTATATACGTGTATGTATATATATCCCCTTCTTTTTACAGACAGGTTAAGTCGGAGGCTGCAGTAAACTGCGTTCTGGTGAAGGCAAACAAATATTCAAGGAGGTGTTGTAAAAGGAAATCGAGGGAAAACAAACTGACCTCCTTTTTCGCTGCTTTTGGTTACGCGGTTGGGCTAGGAAACGTCTGGAAATTCCGTACTTTGCCCAGAAATTTGGGAGTGGTTAGCGTCAGAAGGGTAGCTAGAGGGTGGCCAGTGCAGCGGTCATCAAGTGAGGAGCAATTTAAGAGGGAAAATTGAGCATTTCATATTAAAAGTTTGTTTTCAATTTTCAGAAATTATTTATTTATTGATCCAAAGAACAGGATATTCAATCAGTAAACTGACTTGTTAGCAGCTAGCAATTTCCGTAAGGCGGTAAAACTGTGGCACCTATCTGCAGACAGCAACCAACTTGTGAACACACATTAGCACCATTCAATTATTACATAAAAAGAATGATAATTTTATACATTACAGAACAATAAAAAAAGAATCGAAAATTATACTTACACTAGCTAGCAACAGTGGTTACTTGGCACACATCGTGTATGATCTTAAGAAAAACTGATAAGGAAAAAGCAAACTATAAGAACAGCACAACAAAACAAAAAAATATATTACATTCATTTACCACAGTCTACAAAAGAGGGTGACCAACTTCTTCATGCAAACCAATCTGAATATCGCTTTCCGAGCTACAAATACAATAAAGCAACAAATAAGAGATAACACAGGACCACAAGAATTCCAGTGGAATATATAAGTTAAAATGCAAGACATATAAGTTTTTATATTGGAGAGTCAGGTTGATCCAAAACCGTGAGACATAAAGAAAACCTACGATAAGTACGAACTAATAATCCAACAGTTGTTTATGTGTTACACATATTAAAGAATAAATATGAATGTGGGAATGCAACAGAAAAATTAGAATTATTAAAACCATGTCATAAGATACAGGCATGAACTGCTAGGAAGCTTTCCATACACAAGCATTTCAACAAAAAAAATATTGATTAACTAACAACAGGCCAGTGACAACAAATCCCTCTATGAGTTCTCAGAAACTTCTTGATTCCCTCTACTCAGTCCCACTCTGCACTGCACACAACACACGTCAGGTATCCCTCTAATCAGTCCCACTCTATACTGCACACATCAAACATCACGTATCCCTCTACTAAGTCCCACTCTGTACTACACACATTATAAGTCAGGCATCTCTCGACTCATTCCCACTCTGTAATGCACAAAACAAAGGTCACATATCCCTCTACTCAGTCCCACTCTATACTTCACACATCAAATGTCAGGTATCCCTCTATTCAGTCCCAATCTGTACTGCACACATCAAACGTCACGTATCCCTCTACTCAGTCACACTCTGTAATGCACAAATCAAACGTCACATACCCCTCTACTCAGTCCCACTCTGTAATGCACACATCAAACTTCACGTATTCCTCTACTCAGTCCCACTCTGAAATGCACACATGAAACGGCATGTATCCCTCTAATCAGTCCCTCTCTGTACTGCACAAATCAAACGTCACGTATCCCTCTACTCAGTCTCACTCTATACTTCACACATCAAACGTCACGTATCACTCTATTCAGTCCCAATCTGTACTGCACACATCAAACGTCACGTATCCCTCTACGCAGTCTCAATCTGCACTACACAAAACACAATTCACGTATCCCTCTACTCAGTCTCACTACGCACTGCACACAACACACGTCACATATCCCTCTACTCAGTCTCATTCTGCACTGCACACAACACACGTCACATATCCCTCTACTCAAACTCAATATGCACTGCACACAACACACTTCAAGTATCCCTCTACTCAGTCTCACTCCGCACTGCACACAACACACGTCACGTATCCCACTACTCAGTCCCACTCTGTACTGCACACATCAAACTTCACGTATCCCTCTTCTCAGTCTCTTTCTGGGCTGCACAAAACATACCTCAAGTATCCCTTTTCTCAGTCTCACTCTGTAATGCACTCATCAATCGTCACGTATCCCTCCACTCAGTCCCACTCTGTACTGCACACAACACACGTCACGTATCCCTCTTCTCATTCCCACCCTGTACTGCACAAATCAAACGTCACGTATCCCTCTACTCAGTCCCACTCTATACTTCACACATCAAACATCACGTATCACTCTACTCAGTCCCAATCTGTACTGCACACATCAAATGTCACGTATCCTTCTACGCAGTCTCAATCTGCACTACACAAAACACAATTCACTTATCCCTCTACTCAGTCTCACTCCGCACTGCACACAACACACGTCACATATCCCTCCACTCAGTCTCATTCTGCACTGCACACAACACACCTCACATATCCGTCTACTCAACCTCAATATGCACTGCACACAACACACTTCAAGTATCCCTCTACTCATTCTCACTCCGCACTGCACACAACACACGTCACGTATCCCACTACTCAGTCCCACTCTGTACTGCACACATCAAACTTCACGTATCCCTCTAATCAGTCTCATTCTGGACTGCACAAAACACACCTCACGTATCCCTTTTCTCAGTCTCACTCTGTAATGCACACATTAATCGTCACGTATCCGTCCACTCTGTCCCACTCTGTACTACACACAACACACGTTACGTATCCCTCTTCTCATTCCCACCCTGTACTGCACAATCAAACCTCACGTATCCCTCTACTCAGTCCCACTCTGTACTGTACACATCAAACGTCACGTATCCCTCTACTCATTCCCACTCTGTACTGCACAAATCAAACGTCACGTTTCCCTCTACTCAGTCCCACTCTGTAGTGCACACATCAAACTTCACGCATCCCTCTATTCAGTCCCAATCTGTACCGCACATAACAAATGTCACGTATCCCTCTACTCAGTCCCACTTTGTAATGCACACATCAAACTTCACGTATCCCTCTAAGCATTCTCACTCTCCACACAATACACATGCCGCTGTAGAACATGCTGTCATATCACCCAATTTATTTAACGATGTAATTTTACCCAGTGTTTTAACCTAAATATAACTCTATTTATGTACAGGTAAAGCTCCCTGATGGTGGTTATTAATGACCGAAAAATGTAGGAGCGATATTATTGTGTATTTGAAAGTAAATTTTAAACTTTAAACAAGTTAATGAAGGGTGCATTTATTGATGAGTGATCTGCGTAGAATTCAAATGCAAATTTTGTTCTGGGTTATTACTTTCTTAAATTTTATGCAAATTCAATTTTAAAATACAAAAATATAATAATTTATTTGTCTTTAATTCAATAATATTTCTTCTTTTTATCCGAGACCAGACGTAATATTATATATGTAATGTGGCTTACATCCTTCACAGAATGAGAAAAACATTTAGCAGAATAGTTGATAAACTGTCACTCTAGTTTTTGCAGTGTGGAATGGAGAAAATACAGCGGTATTGCTGTCTTTAATTGTCTACAGGTGCATTCCTGATCTCTTAATTTTTCATGTTGGCAATTGAAGGTATTGCCGTATTCTGCTTGGAGTTGGAAATTGGTCAGCGACTGAGGAAATATGTCATTGGTGTGTGGAATTAAGTGTCGCCCTACCTCCAACATGCCGGCATCAGCAGTGATGTCGTGTCCTGCAGTGTCGCCTGTACTAACATAACATCATTGTTTCGTGTGTCTTCTACTTCGACCAGGCCTGAGAACTGAAATTATCACAGCAGTTAATATGAAGATGACTGTCCTATGGAATGTGGCACCGTGTTGTCTGGTATATATTTACTGTATTTTGGAGAGAAGTGTTAGATTCATCTTCCAAATCCAAAGGTGTGTCATCTTTGTCCATGTGTTTGTTTCCAAGCACAATTTAAACTAACGGAATTGATTGATCGTATGTAGCTCAAAACTCAATTTCAGTTTAACAATTCAGACCCTAATTCACAGAAGCTCACTCCACCTCATCTACAAAGACCAGCTGGTTAGACTAGTTTAGTTTTCAAATGGTTGCCTTTTCATAGGAAAGAAGATATAACGACAATGTATGGGTAGAAAACAAGATTTATCCTGGAAACAGCTGATAAAGAAAATTTCTGTTTTATTCCATTAAATATACAAAAATATTTGTCTTATTTTTCACAGAAAATATTCATATGAGTTCCAAATGTCGATCACAGATGGCAGTTGGGTATTTCTTTAATTATTTCTTCAGCATTTTATGGCAGAATTAATATATATTGCTTTTCTTTATAAAATGAACTGTACGAACTGCTATTCTCACAACAGAAAAAAATAGAATAGTTAAACACAAAATATAGGTAAAATTAGTAATGTGTGGTCAATTAACAGGTCATTGCCATAACAGATGCAGTTCAAAATTTAAATATATTTACTGTAGATAGAATGCTGAATATTAATTCATGATTGAAATATTTTTTTCACAATTTCCAGTTAACAATGCCACTGGCATCATGTTCAAAAGATACTGTGCAGTGGATCCTACACTGCGAAACACAGTGTGCGATATGAAACATGTTTATAGCACAATATCCTGTATAAACTAATAGAGAGATTATTAATATTGTGTCATTTTTGTATGTTCAGGAAATACTTAATTGGAAGTTAGATTTATTAGATGATTTTGTGAAATTGTTTACTGTTAGCGTGTCTGGGTTTTGTCCATTGCCTTTGTACTTAATATAAAACCCACAAGGTTCAATTTTACGTTAGGTTACGTTGGCAGGTGGAAAAATCATGAAGAAGTTCATACTGCACTGGACCCTCCACTATACACACTGCTGTACAATATTCATACTGCACTGGACCGTCCACTTTTCACATTGCTTTACAATGTCCATACCGCACCGGACCCTCCACTATACACACTACTGTACAATGTTCATACCGCACCGGACCCTCCAGTATACACACTGATGTACAATGTTAATAATGCACCGGACCCTCCACTATACATTCTGCTGTACAATGTTCATACTGCACCGGACCGTCCACTATACATACTGCTGTACAATGTTCATACTGCACTGAACCGTCCACTGTACACACTGCTGTAAAATGTTAATAATGCACCGGACCCTCCACTATAAATTCTGCTGTACAATGTTCATACTGCACCGGACCCTCCACTATACATACTGCTGTACAATGTTCATACTGCACCGAACCCTCCACTATACATACTGCTGTACAATGTTCATACTGCACTGGACCGTCCACTGTACACACTGCTGTACAATGTTCATACTGCACAGGATCCTCCACTATACATACTGCTGTACAAATTCACAACATCCCGTAGAGAGACTGCAGTGGAAATTATATATTGAATATGTTAAATTGTCTGAAATAATTGTTATGTATTGAATATATATTTGTTACAGACCGTTAGAGTGTAATTTGAAATTTAAAGTTTAGAAAGTTTAAGTAATAATTTCCGGTCCATCCAAAGTGCTGTGTATTTATTTCCAAGTACTTACTTTTCACACAAGCACTGCAACACAATGCACTATCTTCATCATTTATGAGGATATCAACTGTTCAGAAACGCTCAATTGGAAGATACCACTTCCTGTTTTAGTTATGTGTTTCTGGGTTTACATGTATATGGTCTTTTGAATTGTGTGTTTTGGAAAGTTAAATTAGTGTCATATCCCAGCACCTTTAAATCTTCAGCAAAACCGCTTTCACAAAATCAAGTTTTTCATATTGCTTTGTGCCATTACTTACTTTAACACCCCATTCACAGACCCAAAACAACCTCACATATATTTATCCTATTTTACCTAATTAAACTTCTGTACCTAAATTCAATATTTCCCTGCCAGTCTGTCTGTTAGTTCGTTTACAGTCTGACAGACAGTGATATAACTTATTACCTGCCTGCGGTACGTATTGGCCACCTGCCGATATGAACCAATTATAAAGAAATCAGTGCGCATTTCATGAGGCTGACCTCTCACTTACATGAAGTGCCGATGTCAGCACGAAGCTATAATTCCACACTCCATATATCAGCCAACATATTTTAACCACAGTCGATAAATTTAAAGTTTTCAATCAGATATTAATGAATTTTTGTTCAGAGATGGCGAAGCATCTGTAATTGACACAAAGATCCCACAATCTTCGACTGGTAGCAGCATTTGGTGAGTGCTGCTCTCTATGGTAATTCTTCGAGCTCAATAGATTTCATTGCTATGTTCACTATATAATTTATATTATATATTGTATTATATATATATATATCGTCAGAATTCCGACGTTCTAAACTTAGGTGAATGTTTGTGGATTTTCGAAAGGCCGTAATGCCTCCATTTATACGGGTCAGAAAATCCAAGCATAAGAATTCCAGTCATGGTGGAACGGCCATATTATGATGCAGATCACATAGTCAGAAAATCTACAAAAAGATCAACTATAGCAATATAAGCCACTGTTGCAATAGCAATATTGGAATACCAAACCACTAGAAAAGCCAATTCGCCAGATGCAAAAACGACCTCACTTCCATATACTGTTTTCTGGTTCAGCTGTGCAATGTGTGCAGTGTCGTTCAGCTGTACAATATTGTGTGCAGTATCGTTTAGCTGTATATTATTGTGTTTTGTGTCGTTCAGTTGTACAATATTGTATGCAGTGTCGTTCAGCTGTACAATATTGTGTGCAGAGTCGTTCAGCTGTACAATATTGTGTGCAGTGTCGTTCAGCTGTACAATATTGTGTGCTGTGTCGTTCAGCTGTACAATATTGTGTGCAGTGTCGTTCAGCTGTACAGTATTGTGTGCTGTGTCGTTCAGCTGT
>Ga0123357_10001157_pt1 | contig 27474 bp, 20 predicted proteins | sample TergutEmb28metaG_FD_89873 | JGI IMG/M metagenome (GOLD analysis project Ga0123357, IMG submission 89873) | Embiratermes neotenicus P4 segment gut microbial communities from Petit-Saut dam, French Guiana - Emb289 P4 | ecosystem: Host-associated > Arthropoda: Insects > Digestive system > Gut ...
CACGGGCATCAAAGTCAGCGACGAGCAACTGGCAACCGTCAATCTCAAACCCGCAAAGTTCCACGGCGAGTGGAACTACTGTGTCCACCCTCAACAAAAAAAGTAATCAGGTTATTTTGGCGGGGAGCCTAAGGAACGTTTTGGCGGCCCGGCGACGCAGACGAGGAAACTCAGTGTGGTGCCGACGGTCATCCACCAGGGCCAGGCGATGTGCTGGGTTGTTCCGAGCAGCGGCGGCATCCATGCTTCGACGGCACGGTCTTGCAGAAGGGCTACTGTGACGGCGCCTGTGATCAGGGCGGCGAATACCGATGTGGAATTGCCTCGTTTTGTGAAGAGGGCGGTGAGGAAGACGCCGAGCATACCGGTGTAGGCGAAGCTCATCAGGCCGAGGACGAAATCGAGCAGCGTTCGATTTTGCGGATCGTAGGTCCAGGCGCAAAGCAGGGCGAAAAGGCATAAGGAAGCTCCGACGGCGGCGACGGTGCGTTTGGGGGCGCGAGGCAAATCCCGGCTAAAGCCGGGGCTATAGGAGGATTTTAAGGGGATGTAGACGTCAGCCACGATGCTGGAGGCGAGGGCGTTCATGGCGGAATCGAGTGAGCCTTGAGCGACGGCGAAGAAACCGGCGATCGAGAGGCCGGCGAGGCCGGTGGGGAGTTCGTGGAGGAGGAACCATGGGTAGATGGATGAGCCGTTTTCGGTTGCCTGGTGCGCGACGCCGACGATGTCGGGGCGGCGGTAGAAGATGTACAGGAGCAGGCCGAGGAATAGAAACATGGATACGACGATAATGCTGATGAATTGCGATGCGATGACGGAGAGGGCGCCTTTGGTGTGGGATTTGGAGATGAGGAATCGTTGGGCGAGGTCGTGGTCGACGCCGAGTGCGGCGATCATCAGGAAGGTGTTGCCGAAGATGGCGGTCCAGAAAGTGTAGGGTTTTGCGGGATCGCGGGACCAGTCCAGGAGATGGAGTTTGCCGGGGCCTCCGCCGTCGGCGGTCGGCTGGGCGAGTACGTGAAAAATTTCCGGCAGGGAGAGGCCGATTTTTTGCATCAGGAACAGGGCGGAGATGATGGCGGTTCCTACGACGATCGCTAATTGGATGGTGTCGACCCAGACGACGGCCCGTACACCGCCTTTGACGGCATAGGCGGTGCCGACGGCACCGATGAGCAGGATCGCCAGAGCCATCTCAGGGAAGGTGGGGGCTTTGGCGCCGAACATCAGCAGGCACAGCGGAATGGCGGCCACGAATAAGCGAGCGCCGGAAGAGAGCATTCTTCCGAAGATGAAGACGGAGCTGACGGCGAGTCGGGCGGGCTCGCCGAAACGGTTGGCAAGGAAGCCGTAAATCGTGACGGTGCCCGCGTGGTAGAGGCGAGGGACGAAGAGGAAGGCGACGATGACGGTGGCGATGAAGCCGCCGAGGTTCAGGATGAGATAGGAAATGTCTCCGGCGAAGGCGGTGTCGGGTACGCTGACAAAGGTGACCGTCGAGAGCATCGTTGCGACGAGGGAGAAGGCGATCGCCCAGGTGGGGAGGTTTCGGCCGCCGAGGAAAAACTCGCCAGCCGCGGTGTCCTTGCGAGCTACGGCATAGCCGACCAGGATCACCAGCAGAAAATAGGCGGCGACGATGACGCAGTCGAGGGGGCCGAAAATAGCGAGCGTGCAGGGGAAGAGCATTACCGTCGTCAATCGTTAAATCGTCAAGTCGTTAAGTGGTTGGGAGATACTTAATTGAGCATGCAGCATTTTTTGTATTTTCTGCCGCTGCCGCAGGGGCAGGGGTCGTTGCGGCCGATTTTGCTGCCGGGACGGGTGATAGGTTTTTGTTTGCCGGAGGAGGCTTGGAGGTAGGCTTCGCGGAGGGCATGTGCGTAGGCGCCCAGGCCGCAGCCGCCGGAGAGACGGCCCTGGGTTTCAAGGGTGCTCAGCAGGGCGCCGCAAAGCTCGGGAACTTCGGGTTTGAGTTTGTCGGCAATGGCGAGCTTGGCGACGGGGCCTAAGAGCGAGTCGCGGATGTCGGATTGTTCGATGTCGCCGGGCTCGATGCCGCGGGGATCGCAGGCGCCCAGCAGGAAGGTGGTGAGGATTTCCTCGGCGACTTCGCGGATGTTCGGCGTGAAACGGCGAATGGCGTCGGTTTGACAAAAATCGCTTACCCAGTTGTCGATTTTTTCGCGGATTAAATCGTGCATGAGCTCTCCTGGCAAAGGAGCGGCAGGCAAGCCTGCCGGCTAAAGATTATGGGTGAGCGATTTTTTCGAAGGGGACGGCGTAGGGGTCTTTTACGTCTCGCATCCAGGTGAGAAGCTGCTGGCGGTAACTGGCGACGGTGGATTTGTAGGCGGGGTCGTTGATGAGGTTGTGCAGACAGGCGGGATCGTGCTGGAGATCGTAGAGTTCTTCGGGGGTGCGATGGAGGTAGAGTTCGACGCGTTTGGCCAGGTTGGGGTCAGTTTTGGCGGCTTCCTGCATGGCGGGGAAGCTCAGGCCGGTGATGTTGTCGGCTTTGTATTCTTTGCCGGTGCCGCCCCATTGGTTGTAGATGTAACCGAAATGGGCGTCCTGGCAGCAGCGCATGGGGTAACTGTTTCTGGCAGCGGTTTCGTTGTAGACGGTGAAGACGTGGTCGCGGCCGTCCTGTTTTTGGCCGTCGAGAAGCGGAAGATAAGAGCATCCGTCCATGTTGGCGGGTTTTTGCAGGTGCAGGATGTCGAGGATGGTGGGCATGAAGTCGATGCCGGCGACGAAGTTTTGGGAATCGACGGTGCCGGGCTTGATGCGGCCGGGCCAGCGGATGATGAGTGGGGTGCGGGTGGAGGTGAGGTAACAGTTGGATTTGGCGAAGGGGAAGGACATGCCGTTGTCGGAGAGAAAGAAGACGACGGTGTTGTCTTCGAGTCCGGACTCGTGGAGTGCTTTGAGGACTTGGCCGACGGTTTCGTCGGCGCGATGGCAGGAGGAGGCATATTGGGCGAGTTCTTCGCGGACTTTGGGCAGGTCGGGGAGGAAGCCGGGGACTTGGACTTCTTCAGGTTTGTAGATGCGTGTGGGATCGGGATGTTTGTTTGGGCGTGAGCCGTCGCCTTTGTCGATGACGCCGGGTGCTGGTGGAGCGGCGGGGTGTTCGTTGGCGTTTTTATCGCCGACGGAGCCGGCGAAGGGGCGGTGCGGGTCGTGTGAGTTGGCCATGAGGAAGAAAGGTTTCTTGTCGGCTTTGGCCTTGGCGAGGAACTCGTTGGCGTATTTGTAGTACATGGACGGGTCGCGTCCCATGCCCAGGTCGTAAGCGTCGTGCTGGTAGTCCCAGGGAAATTTTTCCGGTGGGGCGAGGTGGCCGACTTTGCCGAGGATGCCCAGGTCGTAGCCGGCGGCCTTGAGGGATTCCTGGAGGGTAGGGCAGTCTTTGTTGATAGGGTAAAAGCCGACGGAGCCGGAGTGGTGCGGGTAACGGCCGGTCATGAGGGTCTGGCGAGACGGCTGGCAGACGGCGACGGTAACGTGGGAATTGACGAAACGAAGGCCGGATTTGGCCAGGGCGTCAATGTTCGGCGTGACGTCGGGGGCAACACCCCTGACGATGTTGGGCGTATCATAGTTCATATCGTCGACGGTGATGAGCAGGATGTTGAGTGGTGCGCTTAAGCCCAAGGATTGCGATCCTTGGGTTTGACTGGGGGGAGCGGGTGGTATTTGCGCGAACAGGGAAGTGGCGAGGCCTGTGGCGGCAGCAGCGAGCAAGAAACAGCGAGTCATCATACTTGAAATTCCATATAACCGACTGTGAAGGGTAAATGAGGGAATATCTTCGTACCCGTATGGACAAAACCATTGGCCATATACCAATCCTTGAGGACGAGATTCTCTTCGATGATTCCGATGACGATTGCCCTTCCTCCGGATTTCGCCACTTGTTCTTTGGCATAATCAAGCAAACGCCGTCCGTAGCCGGCATGACGGAATGAAGGGCGAACCCCGAGTTTTCTCAGTTCGTGGCATGTCGCGTCTTTTGGCCTAAGCTCCATGAAGCCGACTTGATCATCACCGATGAAAAGCCCGTAACAGCGGCATCCATCGGCATCATCCGCCTCCAAGTTTTCTTTTCGGGAAAACGCCGGATTGGTCGGCGCGTTTTGCGGGGTAAGGCCGAATTCCGCCGCAACCGTGCCGAAACTTTCCCGTAAAATCTCGGCGCTGACAGCCATCTCCGCCAAATCAAGCGGTCGAATGGTGATTGCCGGTTTCTCTTTATGGGGGCTGCCGCTCAATGGACGTTTGTCGCCTTCCTCCCTCTCAAGTTTTTTTACGACCGGATCCACGCTGAGCAATGTCATCTGGTGAATGGCGATGACGTTTAACCGGATCAAGCGTTCGGATTGCGGTAAGCCTTCCTTGATGAACAAGGCGTTCAAGTTCTCCAGGTTGGAAAGACAAACAAGCTGCGCAACATCGGCATAGTCGCGAAGGTTGCCATCCTTGTCCGGGTTGGTACGCCGCCATTCAGCGGTGGTTATGCCAAACAGTGCCATATTCAGCAAATCCGCTTCCGAAGCATAGACAAACGCGGCCTGCGCCTCGGTCACAGCCGCCGGGATCAGGTGCCGTTTTACGGCATCCGTATGGATGCGATAATTAATCTTGACCAGATTACGCTTGATGTCCCAACCAAGTTGAGCGGCTTCCGTTTCTTTAAGACGCTGAAACTCCTTGATCAGGTAGAGCTTGAACTCTACCGACAGCCAGGAAGCGAACTCAAAGGCGATGTCTTTATGTGCGTAAGTGCCGCCGTAGCGTCCGGCTTTGGAAATAAGTCCCACGGCGGCGGTTTTTTCAATCCATAGCTTGGGTGTGAGCGTGAAACTGTTGAGTCCGGCCTGATTTCTAAAGGCATCGAATTCGATGCCTTTAAAATCCGGGTTGTTCAACTGCTCCCATAAGCCGAGGAATTCGATGGTGCTCCGATTCCGCATCCAGTTTTGGATGATGTAGTTGGTGCGTTCCGCATCGCGATACCGGGCCATGTCTGTCAGGCAGATATAGTCATTTTCGTTGCGGGAGTAGTACGCAATTGTGGTATCCAGAACGGTGAGTTTTGTCACGAGGTGTATCCTTCATTCAGCCGATTACGGGTTCACGACTTTTTCGAAGGGGACGGCGTAGGGGTCTTTCACGTCACGCATCCAGGTGAGCAACTGCTGGCGATAACTGGCAACTTGGGATTTGTAGGCGGGGTCGTTGATGAGATTGTGCAGACAGGCGGGATCGTGCTCGAGATCGTAGAGCTCTTCGGGGACGCGATGCAGGCAGAACTCGACACGGTTGGCGATGGCGGAGTCGGTTTTGGCGGCTTCTTTCATGGCGTTGAAGGTGAGATCAGACAAACCATCGGCGGTGTAAGTGCTCTTGCCGGCCCAGTCGTTGTAGATGTAGCCGAAATGCTGGTCCTGCACGCAGCGCATGGGGAAGGAGTTTTTGGGATTCACGGCAGCATCGTAAACGGTGAAGACGTTGTTGCGGTTTTCCTGTTTTTGGCCATTGAGCAGCGGGACGTAAGAACGGCCGTCCATGCCGGCGGGAGCGGGGACGTTGACGATGTCGAGGACGGTGGGCATGAAATCGATGCCGGTGACGAAGTCCTGGGTGTTGACGCCGGGCTTGGTGTGGCCGGGCCACTTGACGAAGAGTGGAGTTCGGGTGCTGGTGAGGTAGCAGTTTTGTTTGGCGAAGGGGAAGGACATGCCGTTATCGGAAAGGAAGAAGATCACGGTGTTGTCCTCGAGGCCGGATTCCCTCAGGGCGCGGAGGACGGCGCCGATGGATTCGTCGGCACGATGGCAGGAGGATGCGTATTGGGCGACCTCTTTGCGAACGTTAGGGAGATCGGGCAGGAAGCCGGGGACGCGGACTTCTTCGGGTTTGTAGATGCGGGCGGGGGCGGGGTGTTTCATGGGAGTGACGGCGTCGCCGGGTTCGCCGCTGGCTCGCTTGAGGGTGGCCGGTGCGAGGTTGGATTGGATGTCGCGGAGGGAGCCGGCGAAGGGGCGGTGTGGGTCGTGCGAGTTGGCCATGAGGAAGAAGGGCTTGTTGTCGGCTTTGACTTTGGTGAAGAATTCCTTGGCGGTTTCGTAATACCGCTGCGGATCGCGGCCCATGTTCAGATCGTCGGCGTCCTGCCGGTAGTCCCAGTGATATTTTTCGTAGGGGCGGAGATGGCTGACCTTGCCGATGATGCCTAGGTCGTAGCCGGCGGCATTGAGGGATTCCTGGAGTGTAGGACAATCGGCATTGATCGGGACGAATCCGACGGAGCCGGAGCGGTGCGGATAACGGCCGGTCATGAGCGTCTGGCGAGAAGGCTGGCAGACGGCAACGGTGACGTGGGCGTTGACAAAACGAAGCGATTGTTTGGCCAGAGCGTCGAGGTTCGGTGTCACGTCCGGCGCGATGCCGCCGGCGAAATTGGGCGTGTCGTAGTTCATGTCGTCGACGGTGAGCAGCAGGACGTTGAGACGCTGATTGGCGGCGGAATGAGGAGCGGCAGAGGAGGAGGGGGGAGGGGGCGAAGTGTTGCAGGTTGGCGTGACGGCCAGGAACGCGGTGAGAGCGGAAGCGATGAGAGCTTGGCCCAGAAACGTGCGGCGAGTGATCATGAAAGCTCCTTTGAACAATAATACGGGAATGCATATTAATGATGTGGAAGTGGACTGTAAATAACGTGAGTTCGGCGTAAGAATTGAATAAAAGCGGCGGCCTCGGCCGACGTAAACCCTTGTGAATGTCTGGAAGACAGGGTTTTACGGCACGGAGGCCACCATGGATATCGTCGCATTGTTTGACGATGAGTGCCGTCAGTGACATCTGGCTCGAAACTAAAAACACGATACAACGGCATTTTCACGTATTCGGTGAAATACTCCCCACCTACCCCCGGTCAGCCTGCATCCTGCCCAGACTAGCAACATCTATAATTCAAAGTTCGGTTTTTTATATTTTTTTAAAAAAGAGAATCACCGATGGTATAGAGAGAAGAAGGCCGGACTCATTGTGGATTCGGTCTGTCAGAAAGTTGGCAACCGTCTGGCGATGACCTAAACCCCAATTTGTGGGTGAGATAATAACCGGGTGGGCCATTGGCACTATCGGAGATTTTCGCAAATATGCAGAGCAACCAAAATCGGCCCCAATTAGATTCTGAAGGGGCTACCACAACGTCACAATCTATTCCGGCCTTGCTGACCAAGAAGTTGATCCTTAAAGACTGGCACGGCTGACTCCATCACCCACAAATAAACCCCGAATTCACTTTGACACTTCCTTTGACACTACGAGCGCCACAAGATGACTTTTGGCGATTTTGGAAAGTGCGGAAATGAAAACGAGCGATGATGCTCAAGTGCCTTAAAATCCATCGACTTCCTGAAAGGCTGGGGCAAAGAGAATCAGGTCTACCTACAAGCCGACGCCTTCGGCGGCTACGACGGCATCTATGCCGGCGATGCCGGTGGCAACGTCACCGAAGTCGCATGCATGGCACACTGCCGACGCAAATTCTATTTATTCCAATTCGCTTTCAAATTGAGCCTAATCTTGTATACTATGCGGTATGGCAAGATCACGACGTATTGATTCGGAATGGGTGGACAAGGCACGGACGGCTCTCAAGCGGGCAACGACGCGAGAGGAGTTACGCATGGCCCAGTCCATTTTATTGCCAGCGACGATGAACGCGACGCTGGAACAAACAGCCCAGATGCTGGGCGTCTCCCGGGCGACGGTCCCCAGGCTTCAATCCCGATTTAGACAAAGCCAGATGGAGCGGGGCCATGCCGTCACGCCTCGGTCGTGGGGCGGTCGTCGTCGCGAGCTGATGAGTCTGGAACGCGAGCGGACTTTTCTCAAACCCTGGATGGAGCAGGCAAAGCGAGGCCAAATGCTGGTGGTCTCTCCGTTGCGTGCGGCGTTGTCGCAGGAGCTGGGTCGTCCGGTGCGAGCGTCGGTGGTCTACCGCATGCTGGCTCGTCACGGCTGGCGGAAGGTGGCCCCGGACACGCGTCATCCCAAGAACGATCCGTGTGTTCAGGCGGACTGGAAAAAAGTTGCCGAAGGTGCTGGAAGGGCTTCTAACGCGGGAAAACGTGCGAGGTCGTCGCGTGCGGCTGATGTTCCAGGATGAGGCGAGATTCGGTCGGATGGTACGTATCCGGCGTTGCTGGGCACCTATTCCTTGTCGCCCAATCATTGATAATGATTATGAGCGTGAATATGTCTATGTGTACGGGGCGATCAGTCCGAAGGAGGGGGAGTTGGACTGGATGGTCTGCCGCGAGATGAACACGGAGCGTATGGGCGAGTTTCTCAGGCAAGTCTCCTGGGCACACCGCCGGGAGTTCGTGGTGATGGTGGTGGATGGCGCGAGTTCGCACGTGTCCAAGGATTTGAAAGTTCCGTCGAACATGCGATTGATTCGCCTGCCGCCGTATTCTCCGGAGCTTAATCCTCAGGAGCATGTCTGGGACGAACTTCGTGAGAAGGCCTTTCCCAATCGCGTCTTTGCGAGTCTCGATGGAGTTCGTGAGCAACTTGCCCGCGAGTTGCCCCGGTTGGCGTCAGACCATGCCGCCCTTCGAAGCCTCACGGCATGGCCCTGGATTGTTAGAGCATTTTTCACTCGACCGTAGCGTTTTGGAGCCCCGCATGGCAATGCGGGGCTTTGGCTCTCGCTTCCTGCGCATGTCATCACGCCACGACCACATGAAAAATGCTCTAGTCTCAATTTGAAAGCGAATTAGAATTAACGCATTCGGACAACATGGCCATGAACACGAGCGACGCGACGCAAGTGCGTGAAAAAGCCTGCAAATCCATCGACTTATGGCGAAAAACACGCTATATTGCGGGGAGGGAGGCGTGGCAGAGCGGTTTATTGCACCGGTCTTGAAAGCGGTTGTCGAGATTTCGTAAACAACGTATTTGCTGACAGTTACGATCACAAGGAAAAGTGATCGTGACATGCCCTTTGACAGTTGACCGCTTCAAACCCCGATTTGAACACAATCAGCCCAATCTATTCTGAGCTGGTATTTTGGCGATGATCCAAGCTACAAAGAGCGACGCTGCATAAGTCTCCGCTCCTGGCGGCGAAGAGATAACGGATGTGTGCGGGGAGGGGACAACCTCAGAATCAGCAGCGTCAGAATCAGCTAAATTCTTAGAATCACCGTTATTCGCAGAAAAGTATTTTATAAAAAATAACAGAATTTTGAGGGGGACTGACCACTTTAATGTCAGGGGGGCAAAATCATAGTACTCCCGATTGCATTCGGGGTATTAGGTTCTGTGCGTGGAAAGCGTCTACATCGTCTGCTCAAGATCATCCCTCTGATTAAGTCGGGGGCCACCTCCTTTAATGCCCGGAAGCTCGCCAAGTATTTTCAAACGTCAAAACGGAATATCTATCGGGACATGGCGATTCTCGAATTGGCGGGGGTGCCGTTTTATTACGATCCGGAGTTCGGAGAAGGTGGCGGCTACCGGATACATTCAAAATGGTGGTTCCCGCATGTGGGACTGACGGATCAGGAATGTCTCGATTTGGCGATCATCGCCAGAGCGACGGAGAGCAGTAGCATCCCGTTATTAGAAGAGGTTTGTGCTGTTCGGGATCGTCTGCTGGGGACGCTACCGAGCAAGCAGCAAGATTTGATTCGCCAAGCCAGTGAGTTCTTTGACATCCTCGGCCTGAATATTGCCGAGCATGGACATTGCCGACGGGTGATGACCACGATTCAGACGGCCTTGCTACAACGGCAGCAGATCAGGGGACGATATTTCAGCCCGCACAGAAGCAAACCTGTACGAGTCAGCCTACAACCCAAGCGGTGCTTTCTGGCTGGTCAGGCATGGTATCTCGCCGCTCACGATAATAAGGATTCAGAAACGAAACTCTTTCGGCTGGCGAAATTTCAGGAATTGCAACTCCTAGAAAAGCCAGTCACCGTCAACACGAATTGTTCGCTACGAGAACTGCTGGGCAATGCGTGGACGGTCTATCGTGGGGATCGGGATTGGCATGTGGAGATTTGGTTCGCACCGGAAGCAGCGGATTTGGTGGCGGAAACACGCTGGCACCATACTCAGGAAATAGAACGACAGAAGGATGGTTCAGCTATTTTCCGAGCGATGGTGTCAGGGTTAGAGGAGGTCAAGTGGTGGGCCTTGGGGTGGGGACCGCGAGCGAAGATTCTAAAACCGAAAGAACTGGCAGAGGAGGTGTGCTCCTTGGTCGGCGGAATCATCGGCAGATATCAGCCAGAACAGAAGGGAAGCAAGGCATTATGAGTGATCTCGAAGATATTGTCCGATCAGCATCTACACAGCCGCCACAAAAACGGAAACGCAAAAAACCGAAATCCTCTTCTACAACTCTACAAAAACTGACAATTTTACCACGCTTTATTTTCAGGCTTTGCCACTTTTTCTCTTCGGAAACCCCACAAAAACCGACAACTCCATCAGAATCGGCCACTCTACAAGAAGAGGGTGCAGGAGAGATTGTGACAGAAATTCCGAACTATAAAGCGTTGCAATATCTGGCCCGCATCCTCTGGTGGAGCGGTGGGCTTAACATCGTCTTCGGCGTCTTGTGCCTCATCGTTGGGCTTACTTGCTCTATCTATTACCTGAACAAATCAATCTATTACCAGAACGAAGCAACCTCTGTTAGCAGAAATTTTGACCGTAGCTATGAAGTCAGGGCCAGAGACTCGGCCAACGCTCAGGCCGAGGCCGAAATGTACGGGGCCGAAGCCAAATCATCCGCCAAAATGGGCATTGGACTTCTTATCGCCTTCGTGTGGACCGGCATCTTGACACTCGCCGCAGCCCAATTACTCCATTGCGTCCGAGACATGGCTATCAATTCTTTCTATCAGAGGCATTACCTGTACCTATCAGCATCGGACGGCAAAAATAATGACTAAAAACCACTCGCCGATAAGCAGAACGAATCCTCAGCTATAAGCTGTTGAATAAAAAACATATATAAAAATAATAGAAAAGGAAGACAATGATGAGTTTTGTAAGATTTGGATTTCATTGGATGATCCTATTACTTGTGGCTTCTGTGGTGTGGGCTCAGGGTGTGCTCGCTCAGAATACGTCAGCAGAGAAGATCGCTCCGCCTAATGCGGCGGCTATAACGAGAGCCGCAAAGCTCGTCAATGAGGTTTACGGTGACGAGTTATCCAAAGCCAAAACGGGAGCGGATCGAATCGCTATCGCTCGGAAACTCGGTAAACTCAGCGGCGAAGAGAAGAACAGCGATAACCGATACGCCATGCTGGTACTGGTCAAGAACATTGCAGCAGAGAATGGCGATATAGAACTGGGGCTGATGGCGGTGGAAACGATCGGGAAGGATTTCGAGATTGATAAGCTGAAGATGCTGGCGGACACGGCCACGGATACGTTGAAATCACTCAGAAGCGTGGATCAACGAGTGGCTTTCGTGACCAGCACACAAGGGATCGTGGATCGTGCTATTGATGCGGATAGATACGACGTTGCGAAGGCTGTGGCAGAATCATCTTCATCCGCCGCGACGGGGACGAGTGATATACCTCTGAGAAGACAGGCAACATCGACGCTACAACGAGTCCGCGAGATTGAAGCTGAGTTTAACAGCATCAAGAGTGATCTGGCGATTCTCGATAAGTCGCCAAACGATCCGGGTGCAAGTTTTCGTGTGGGCAAGTTTCGATGTTTTCAAAAGGGCGAATGGGAACAGGGGCTCGTGCTATTGTCGCAAGGTTCTGACCAGCAGCTAAAGACGCTGGTACAGAAGGAGTTGAAGGGCGAGGGAACCGCAGACGATCTGGCAGCCATCGGCGACGCATGGTGGGATTTGGCGGAAAAGGAAAAAGGCATCGCACAAGAGCACATCCGACTCCACGCGGCAGAATGCTATCGTAAATGCGTCGCCGATCTGACAGGATTGGCGAAAGCCAGAGTGGAGAAACGGATTGCCGACTTTGCACCTCTCTCGTCGGGTAGCTCTTCGTTCGTTAAGGCGGCAGCATCTAAAACCGTGACAGTCAAAGCGACCGTGGCTTGGACAGAAGTGATGAACGTGAAGGTCGGGCAAGTGCTGGAAATTACCGCTACGGGAGAGTGGAGGGGTAGTCCGAACGGCCCGTTAGTGGACGCCTCCGGCCGAAATGATAACCACCCACACACAAGAGGATTGCCGCACATGTCCTTGATCGGGAAGATCGGCGAATATGGAACGCGGTTTACCGTGGGAACAAAGGCTGAAATCCAAGTGACCGAAAGTGGCCCTCTCTTCCTCGGTCCCAATGAGGGCTCTCCAGATGACAATTCCGGCGAACTACAGGTCAAGGTCACAATCAAACAGGCTCCACAGGCACTTGTACAAGTAAGATCGGTGAATGGCACAATTCCGGCAACCAAAGACTGGACTCAGGTGGTGGAGGTGAAAAAGGGACAAGTGGTGACGGTGGCCGCAACTGGTAGATGGAGCATGAACAGCAGGGATAAGACACGAGAATCCGGCCCTGATGGGCTACCGCTTCCAACGAGGGATAGAGTGGAGGGACCATTTGGCATGTTGGTAGGAAAGATTGGGAACGGTCAACCATTTGTGGTGGGAGCCAATAAAGAATTTATCGTGCAAGAAGACGGGATGCTCTATTTCGGCCCCAATGATAGAGGTGTGGGCGATAACGAAGGCGAGTTGAAGGTAACGGTGAAGGTGCAAACCCTTCGTACCTCCGGTGCTCTCCAGCCAGTACAACAGCCGACATCAGCGAGAGTTCCCCAGCCGCCACCTATAAAAGAGACTTCGGTGACAGTGAAGATTCCGGCAAATACGCCGTGGACGAAAGTCGGAGAAGTTAAGAAGGGACAGGTATTTGAGATCACGGCAGAAGGAGTTTGGAACAGCGATACCACGGACCCTAAAAGAACCGAGCATGACGCTGATGGTTGTGCGGGACGTTGGACAACGGCATGGACGGCGGAACATCCCGAAGGAATCACTTTCCAAAGGGGAGCCTTAATAGGAAAAGTGGGCGACAGAGGGAAATACTTTTTCATGGGAAAAACATCTACCCGCACGGTGGAGAGTGATGGGACATTGTTTCTTGGCCCATATCGACCTAAAGAAGGTAAGGGGGAGTTGAAGGTGACGCTGACTCTGAAGCCCGATGTTCCTTCCGATCCTCAGAATGCCCAGTCAGCATTTGTGCTGGGAAAGCCGGTGACGATCACGGTTCCGGCAAATAAGCAATGGACGAAAATCGGAGAAATCAAGAGGGGCCAGGTATTGGAGATCAGGACGGCAACCGGGGTTTGGTCGATGGGGCCGTCCCTTGGGAACAGCGATGCAGGCGGGATTGAAAAGAAGCTGATCGGTAAGTTCAATACGGGAGCATTGATCGCGAAATGGGACGAGAACGGCGAAGCGTGGTGTTTGGGAAAATCAACCGTCGCTTGCATGGACGGGAATGGCAGAACCCTATTCCTCGGTCCCAACGATACGGACGTGTCAGACAACAAGGGCGAGCTGAAGGTGACGGTGACTCTAATAAGGTAGAAGGAATATCCACAAGAGCGATCAATTTTAGCCGGTTGTGGAGAAGAATTGGGCGGCGGGGGCGGTATAAGCAAAAGTGATTTAATAATCTATAAGTAGAGACAGCTTTGTTTTGTGCCAGAATGATCTTCGGGCACGGGACAGGGATGGGAGCTTCGCAACGGCGAATTATTGTGGCGAAGTTTCTGGCATCCTACAACGCATGGAGGCTTAAAAGGCTTCAGAAAGCGTCGGCAGACGCAGTATAGAGGATAGAAGATCGGAGTCATCGAATGGAAACTCAAATGATGCCAGAACAAGAGGGCAACGTAATCAAGCTGGACCCCGGCCCACCCCTCACGGATGAAGAGTCTACTCAGAAGGCTCTGAATTTCATCAAAACCAACCCCAGACTCTGGCTTGCGAAAATCCGCTGTTCTCTGGATGGTCCCTTCAACTGGATCAGGTTCATCGTTCCCGCAGACACTCACCTCTTCTACCGCAATGACGCGGTGAGGGATGCGATGCGGATTTGCCGTTGGCTAGAACACTACAAAGACATCGAACACTGTCGTGTTGTTGCGGAGATATATAAAACGAGCCGCAAGGCAAGCCTCATTATCCGCATCGTTCGCAGAGGAAGCAGCCGCCGATATCCCGACAAGCGGTATAACCTCGCTCAATGGTATCTACGGTTAGCTCGCGAGCCAATGGTTATAACGCAGTCTCACTACCCCGACTTATTGCCTTCCGACGTTGACTTATTGCCTTCCGACACCGAGACCGAGACCGAGTCGCTGTTCAAAACGCCCAATCCAATCGCGATGCTGAGATTGGCAGAAAATTCCACGCGGTGCACGGTCGATATTCCGGGTTGCGAAGTGGATGTCAGTCTGATGCGATATGGCGACAAGTTTGCGAAGATAAAGGGAGGAGGTGTCCGTATGTGAAAAAATTCTGGTTATTCCACGCGAGCGAATCTGTCGTGAGCATGAAAAAATGTGCTCCGCATTCCGGTCGTGGAAAGGTTTGGTTTTTGTTTGGCGAGGACAACTCTCCCCCCCCTCCCCCCTTCCTTTAGGGTAACTCAGACAGCTTCTTCTTGCTATACTACTACTAACAACAACAACGAAGACTATATTTTTAAGAACAACTACTTTACCAAGGACACATAATTAAGAGTAAAGAATAGGGAGAATAGAATATATCCTCTTTATTCTTTACCAATTTTCACTTAAACGATATTTTCTGATTTTTTGATTTTAATTTAAGCGAAACAAGGCTTCTGAGTATGAAATTTCTGTGTATGAAACTATCAGAGCTGAAAACTGTTAAAAATGAGGTAAAACGAGAAATAAAAACTTATTTGAGTAAATAGAGCTGATGATGCCAAGGGATGCTGCGAATCGCTTGCGAGACCGCAATAAACCTATGAGGCACAAGGCGATATAAGCCACTTCGTGGACCAGCTAATTCGGTGATAAAGAGAACGACGGCTATAACGACCGTGATGCCATCACCTACGAAAGAATAAAAACTGGGTTTGCATATCGCTGGCGATGTCGCTTCCTACACGGATAAAAACCTATTTGCACAACGTGCAATTCAGAAGTCGAGAGAAACCGCCACCGCCAACAGGCGATAGCGAATACACGATGTGCCTTTCGCCAAACAGAGGTTCTATTTCTATCGTAACGGCTGATTCTCAGCCAGTACGTAGAAGATGAACCTATCCGAGCGAGACGCACAAGAGGTTGAGATAAATACCACGTAGGATTACCCATGCCACGCCATTGCGAAAGAATCCTATAAAGAATTATACGAGAGGGAGAATCGCTTTGGCTTGGGCGAATGGCAGTAGCTATACGATCTACGGATAAAACTCCCTAATTCCGAATACTGGATCGGAAACAAATAAACACCGCTTGGCACAATGACAAATCGCACTCGGCATGACCTATTTGAGCCAATGGATCATTGAGCGAGAGTTTCCTAAACTGGGCGATGGTTCGCTATTCTCGCCGCACAATCAATCGTGTGCGGTCGAAAGAAGCAAATCTCATCCTATTTCACTGTGAAAAAAAAGTTATAGTAAAAATATAAATTGGGGAGTCGCTTTGGGGCATCAAGCTATTGGGGAGCCAGCATGTCCTATCCACAATGGAGCCTCCACCTATTCGGTGAAATACCTCCTACCTACCCTCCGGCCAGCCTGCATCCTACCCAGACCTTCCAAGGCGATCATATTCGCGGAAAAAACATATGGAGCAAAGCTATGTGTTGATGAAAAAAATATTTTTTTTGAAAACACAAAACAGTATAGAAAGAAGTAGGCCGGATTCATGTTGGTTCGGCAATCACTCGGTGATGACCTGAATCCCGATTTGTGGGTGAGATCATCCTAACAAGCCGTCTATCGGCACCATCGGAGGTATCCGTGAACACGTATAATCACACAACCCAGCCTATGTCATTCTCGATTCAAGCGGCGGAAGGGAAGGGGCAGTTTCAAGCCGCATGGAACCGGATAATAGAACGGCTGACAAGATCGCAGCATCCGGTGGGTACTGAGGACGGGAAGGGGGAGACGATGAGTGAAATCCCGACCATACCGAAACGTCGTGGGCGTCCACCCGGTACACCATCTGCTACTCATGGCGAGCGGTTCAAGGCTGACATTGCACCGGTAGAACCGCTGGCCGTGGGTGCAAAAGAAGCGGCAGCGCTTTGCGGTATTGGTTTGACGCTCTGGCGGAACATGGGGCAGACGGGACAAGTCCCCGCGTTTATCAAACTCGGTGGGCGATGCGTCTGGTCCTTGGACGAGCTTCGCCGCTGGATAGCTGCCGGAAGTCCTAATCGGGAGCGATGGGAAATTCTTAAAAAATCAAATAGATAACCATAAACGAAGATAATTTTCATTTCCTCAAAACTATTTAGAATTGATAAATCTTTTGTGGGTATACCGTAATATGGAACCCATAAAGATCACAGATCAAATACGCAAGCTGATTACAGAAGCCAAAGCAGAAGCCAAAATAAGTTGGCATCGCATATGCAAGCTGGCGAGGATAAGCCCGGCAAGTCTGTCTAACTTCATGTCCGGGAGATGTGGCTTATCACAAGAAACGCTTGATGCGTTGGGGAAGGTGTTGGGAGCCAAGGTAACGATGGATTTGGACAAATTGCGGAAGCTGGCGAGTGAGGCTCCCGGCCGCGGTCGTCCTGTAGAAAAAAATGACAAAACAAAAGCGAAAGGTGAGTGAAACGATGAAACTTTATAAACCCACATACAAGATGGATGGTCGGTCGAAGAAATCGCCTACTTGGTGGCTGGATTTCTTCTGGAACCAACGGCGATACAGATTGCCAGCACTTCCCAGTCAACGCCAATCCGAAACAATGGGACGACGATTCGAGGAGTTAATGGCCGTGCTCTCCTGTGGTGATACGCCCGACGCCTCCCTTGTCCGCTGGGCACAGAACTTACCCAAAAACCTACAAGTCCGCATGGTAAAGATGGGATTGCTGAATGGTCGTTTCGCCTCTGCTGGTAAGCTATTGGCGGAGCATGTGGCGGATTGGGAAAAAATGTTGCAAGCCAAGGGGAACACACCCGGCCATGTGTTACGCTATAAGGCGGATGTAGAACGCATCGTTGCTATATCCAAATCTAAATATCTTGCGGACCTGACACCATCACACGTACAACGTGCTCTCGCAACGATGCGTGATGGCAATGCCAAAACGCCCGGCCTTTCGCTTCAGACATGCAATCACGCTCTACGTGCCGTCAAGAGCTTCAGTAAATGGATGGTCGCGGATCGGCGAGCAACAGAAGACGCCCTGGCTCACCTAAAATCTTTCAACGTCCAAACAGATCGGCGGCATAATCGACGGGCACTCTCCGATGAAGAATGCCGCTGGTTAATGGGCACGGCGAAGATCGGTAAACCTATTTTCGGCATGAGCGGCGAGGATCGGACTATCCTGTATTGTCTGGCACTGGGCACAGGATTCCGAGCGAATGAGTTACGCAGTCTGACGCCGATGAGTTTTTCACTGGACACGGACTCGCCAACGGTGACGATTAAGGCGGGATATTCCAAACGCCGACGGCAAGACGAACAACCGATCAGTAATGAACTGGCCGAAGTGCTTGGCCCTTGGTTGAAAGGAAAACCGATGGATGCTCCAGCTTTCGCCACGCTACCGAGCAAATGGCATTTGGCGAAAATGCTTCGGCGTGATATGGCAGCGGCTCGCAAGGCTTGGCTGGACGAGGCAAAAGACAATGCGGAGCTTCGTAGAGAGCGGGACGAGTCGGATTTTTTAGTTGCTAAAGACGCCAGTGGATGCGTGGCCGACTTTCACGCCCTTCGGCACACGTACATCACGCGAGTGGTAAAATCCGGCGTAACCGTAAAGATGGCACAAGAATTAGCCCGACACTCAACGCCGGTACTGACGTTGGGAGTGTATTCCCACATCGGTCTACACGACACAAGCAAAGCTGTGAATGCTCTCCCCAGTTTGAAGCCAACAGTGCCCACAACCCAAGCCGTACAACTCCGAAAGACAGGCACGGACGGCTGATCTACCGATCCGCCTCCGGCAAATAAACCCCGAATTCACTTTGACACTTCCTTTGACACAACAAGCACCGCAGAATGATTTTTGGCGATTTTAGACACTGAAAAAATAAAGGGGAGCGATGATACTCAAGTGCCTGAAAAACCATCGACTTACGGCGAAATTCCCGATATATTACCAACAGGGAGGCGTGGCAGAGCGGTTTATTGCACCGGTCTTGAAAACCGGAGACGGCGTAAGTCGTCCGGGGGTTCGAATCCCTCCGCCTCCGCTTTCCTCGAAAACAAGCCCTTTGGCGAAAACGTCGAAGGGCTTTCTCTTTGTGGTTACTAGACTTACGTCGCTCAATGTGCGTTTCAATAAAATCCGAACCAAGATCTCGCGTCTGACGGCTTCTCCAGAAACTTTCCATGTTTCGGCGGCGTTTTGGGCTAAATCGAAGGATTCGAGGACGGTTTTGCCGAGGTCGCTGCCGGGGGAGTTGAGGGCGGGGGTTTCGGTTAGGCGGTCGTTGAGGCGGGTGGATTCGGTTTTTAGTTCGGTCGATTTGGTCTCCGACCTCCGGGTTATGAGTTGGTCCAGATAACCGGGATGTTCTATTTTTATAGTATAAAACAGGGTTTTTATTTGTCAAACTTTCATCCGTTTTCTTCTGTTTTCATCCATTTTCACCTGTTTTCTTATACTATCTATGCTCCATGTTTGATATATTGACGCCCATCGCTCAATCGACGATGGAATACATTCATTGAATTGAGACATGTTTGGAATGGCATGAGGTGGGCTTGCTTTCGTTACCACATCCCCACTCCCCTCCCCTCGCACAGTTATTTCTTCCCTTGCCGTGAACCCTTCCTCTTGTTTGGCAGGTAACTCTTTACCTTTCGACAAAGATATTTTTCGAGTACACGTTGATGCGGACGAACATCACGCGGGTCAGGTACGATGGACGTGTAATAGCTCTCTGCGATCCCCATTTCTTCATGGAGTTTTTTGCTGTCGGCTGCGGGCAGGTCTATCGCGAAACCCTCCATCGCAAAATCGGTGTCCCACAACAGTAAGTCTCGCAGGTATTCAAATACCACTTCCTCATACTCACAATCGCAAGCTCGCAATGAGGGAACGTCAGGAATGTGGTGCTGGATTGCTGTGGCACGTACAAGATGGCGAAAGTCGGGGTACAACTCGCAATTTACAAGTTCGGTACTGCCCAGCCAGTAAACGGCTGCAATGGCGGCTTCGTTGGCCTGGGTGAGTGGGACGCTCCGTATCTTGCGGTCCAGCAGGCCGGCGGTGATTTCGGCGAGCACGACGAAGCGTTGCCCGATACTCAAACGGTCGAACTGGTCGATGCCGGTGGACGCCTCGTAATCAGAGTCTTCGAGTTCAATTTCCAGTTCGTTCCAGAGATACGAAGCCATGCGGGAAAAAAGCTCTCGCTCCGCTCCTACGAGGGTTTGTTCGCCTAATTCAGTTCGCCACATTGCGTCGCCTCCTATGGCAGTTTCGGGCGGCTTTGCCGGGGGGGAACGCCGGGGTTACTTCCTGTGACGTTCCCAGCGGCCCTACATAATTCGTCCGGCGGCTCATGCAGCCTTGCGGTAGTAGCTTTTCAGCAGACCACCCAACCGCTCTCGGCAGTATACACGGCCTCGGTCTGGTGGGGCTTGGGCCGGAGCGGTCAAAATTTGGTTGCCTACGCCCTGGTGCGGACGCTCTTTAAGATAATGTTCCAGATATTCGTCCAACGTGTATCGCAGGTGCTTTTCGCCGAAGAAGACCATCTTGTTTGTACACTCATTTTTTATAGTTTGCACGAACCGCTCGCTATAGGCATTCAAATTTGGACTTCGGCGAGGCATTTTCAAAGTACGCACACCACCTTGCCGCATGGTCTTGCGGAACTTGGTGGTGAAGAGCGGATCGCGGTCGTGAATGAGAAAGCGTTTACCTTTTAGGAACCCGCTCTCCGAGTCGGTCAGGTTGCGGGCCTGCTGCAACATCCATTCCTCGTTTGGCGAATGGGTGATGCCAGCAATCTTTACATGCCGCGAGCAAAGGTCGATCACGAAGAAAACATAGAAGCGGATGAGGCCGCGTGGCGTCCACGTTTCCACCGTGAAGAAATCACAGCCGGCCATGCTCTGGAAATGCGATTTGAGAAACGTCTTCCATGACATGCGGCGAGGCTCGTTGGGTTCGGGCAGCAAACCTTCCTCCCGCATGATGCGGCGGACGGTTTGCCAGGAGATTTTAATTTGCAGTTTTATGAGTTCACCGTGGATGTGGCCGTAACCCCAGTCTGGATTCTCCTGTGCCATCTTTATGACGAGGTTTCGAACTTGGTTGGCTTTCTTCGGCTTGGGGCCGCGTTTGCCGGAGCCGTCGTACTTTCGGGCGATGAGCCAGCGATGCCAGCGGAGCAATGTATCTGGTGAGAACAGCGTCGCGCAAGCTCGCAGTGCGTCGCTCCCCATTTTGATCGCAAGGCGAGCGAGACGCTTTTTCTGCGAGATATCGAGGAGGATGCGTTTGTTGCCGAGCTTTTCCCGCAGGATGCGGTTCTCTTCCTTGAGATACTCGATCATGTCCTGTTGCTGGCGGTTCATCCATCCGGCCAGTGACACGAGGAAAAAAGACCAAAAATAATTCATAGCCGGGACATTGTAAGCGAGGTGGCGACTTCGCACAGTGTTATCAGGAATCTTCGTCGGCGGCGTCGGAGAGCTTGTCGCGTTGTGCAAGACGCCATGCGTCTACGCTCATTGGATCGAGGAGACGTTTGCTGCCTTTGAGATCATTGCTGCGGATAAAGCCTCGGCTCACAGCGATAGATACTCGCGATCGAGCAGTTCGCAGGTTATCACAGGACATGTCTTTGACCAGCAGTTTGGCAACTTGAGTGACCGTGCGCCAGTTGGAATAATCGGAGGGATCGGTCGGCCTTTGAGCAAAGGCGGGAGACAATTTGGCGAGGATGCGAGCACGTTTGACTTGGGCTATTTCCGTGAGCAAATTCACTGCTGGGACAACGGCGGTTTCCAATCTGTCGGCAAGGCTCATCAGCCGTTTGTCAAAATTTTCCAAATTCTCCATTGCAGGTATGAGGACCAGTTCGGCGAGGATATCCTGCTTTTTTTCAATTTCGCCGAGTTTTTTCTGAATGTCAGCGAACATTTTCTCGGTGGCGGTCTGGCCGACGATATTTTTTTTGTTGTGTCATGTTCTGGCTATCGGCGAGTTTCGCCAGTGTGTAAAACGGAATCGCCGTGGCAGCGGAGGCGGAATTTTTGATCTGGCAACGGAAACATTCTGCTCAGACGCTCGCCAGCGCGTGACGCTTGCCGTCGTTACGACCATCAGTTGAAAGGTTCCTCTTGCACATGTATGCGTCTGGCGTCTCTTGGGGGCTTGAGAAGAAACCTCACCTTTTTGAATTTCTCTAACTCTTCATTTGCTTTATCTATTATCTCCTTGGCTTTGCCATTTGGATCGTGTCCGTATCCGGGCACCGTAAGCGCTGTTCGGGCCCATTTTATTGCATCACTATAATCTTTGTCACAGAACCAGTTATTCGCCGTTTGACCTGCCGCCAAATATCTGTCCGCGTTAGTCATTGCGGCGTTGTATTTTTTTTGGTTGGCAGCCAGGGCATTCTGTTCTTGTTGTTTCTTCTGTTGTTCTGCTTTTTTTTCTGCGTCGGCCAACAATCCTTCGGGGTCGCCATAATCTTTCGCCTTGCGGAACGCTTCCGCTGCATCCTGATACTTTTGTTGGTCGTATAGGCGCTTTCCTGCCTCCATATTCCTGGCCGCAGCCAGTCCTCGCATCGCCTCTTTGTCCTCGGAGTATCCCGGTATACGTAGAGCCCGTCTGAAGGCCGTGACTGCTTCGGCGTAGTCACCGGCGTTGTAGCTGCCCCTGCCCTCCCCTATCAATTCGTCATATTTTGTTTTATTTATGTCCGGCTGGGGGGGCGTAGGCAGCGCGGGAGGTGTTGGCAACGCAGGCGGCGCAGGTGGCGTGGGCAGTTGTCCAGGTGGCGGAGGCAAGGGCTGCTGTGACGATGGAGCCTCCGGTGTGGTTGGCGTAGCCGGCGGGGCGACTGGAGGTTGCGCTGGTGTTGATGGGGTCGCTGGTTGAAGGCCCGCTGGCAAGGCGAACTCGTCTTCATCTGATGCTGGAACTTGCGCCTGCGACGGTGTGGTTATCCACACGCCGACGTGAAATGCAAAACACAACATACACGCGAGGGCTATCTTCCTGCTGGTTTTTCGGTATAAAATTTCAATCCGAGACATAGTTGTTATTCCTTTTTTAGAATGTCAGGTTTTCGATTACGTTCAAATATGTTTTCAAAATCCGAGTTGCGGCGATGGCGTGGTTTACCTCGCTCTCTGTGCTTGGGGAAACGAAACCACCACCCGGAACCCAAGATCAGTTCTACGTAAGCCAGGTTCACCTATCCTGCGATTGGCAGAGCGGCAATCTCCGTTATTGTCCCACGTATTTCGAAACCCTGCGCGATCTAACCAAGCGAGCTGGTTTCCCTCCCGACCTGGCAAAAAATCTCCACATCGCCCAAACCCCTCCAGAAATCCAACAAGCCCTCGCCGCCTTCGACGCACACGCCGAAGCCTCACTGAAATAAGCTCAGCTTGTTCCGCGTTTTCCGTTTTCCCCGGTTGAGCGTGGTCTTGGCATTTTCCGCCGCCCGAATGTAAAATATTTTCATATTCGTGCCGTGGAGTGGAAACACTCCGCCGATTTCGCTCGCCCTTAATGGAGGAAAACGCCACCGCAGCAAACAAACACGCCACCTCGGAGGCTGGCGTCATCACTTGGGAACAGGTAAAAATCTGCAAGATTCAAATCGTTCCCCATATAGATTCACCAAGGCATCCTTCGGGATGCTTGTGTGTGTGTTTCTATATGGGCCCTTGCAGAGCCTTTACCTGGACGCATGGCAAGCGTCCCTTTTTTATTGCCAGAGCGTCAAAAAGATACGGATTAGCCCGAATCCACGGTGGATTCGGGCTTTTTTTGTGGAGTTTTTTCAACAGGAGTAGCCTATGCGGCCATTGAATCTCGTTGGCAAATCAGTTCTCGTACTCGCGGTGACGTTTTCAGGCGAGGTGACTTTCGGACAGTTAGACAAAATTATGAAGGGTTTGGACAAAGCCGCCAAAATTGCGGACCAGGCAAAATCAGCGGCAGACCATGCCAAAAAGCCCGCACAAGATAATGATAAAAAAGATGCCAATGCGGGGCAGACGAGCGCAACGGAGCAGTCGAGCGGAAATGAGAATGTGCGGGCGTTCAAAGAGAAGTTTGAAAACTATGCGAAGTGGGTGGTGGATGACGAACAGGCGCAGGTGGAGGCATCGCTGAAACTCCAGGGCGAGGCGGTGGAAGACTCGCTCTACGGCTACAGGTCGCTTAAATGGGGGAAGTATGATTTGCAGAAATTGCTGGTTTTTCCGAAACTGTCGGGCAAGGTGCATATCCTCTCGATGAGCAAGCAGAATCCTCCGGGAGAGTTTACCTTCGTTTCAGGCAATCCAAGCCATGTGAATAGGGTACAGCCTTTATGGGGAACGTTCATGGGAGGGGGAAATAATGTGGGAAATATAAATGACCCGCAGCCGCTTGGTGGCGCCATGGTCTACGAACAACAAGGTAACGCAGTCATCCCAAAATACTATACAACAGAAGGTATCGTGTTTTTGTATTACATCGATGCGGGCAAAGTGACAGTGGGGTTGCCATACGAACACCCTGGTGAGGGTGAGGTCGAGAAAATACGGACTACCATGGGGGTGATATCTCGCCCAAAACCACGTGAGGACTACCTTGTCATGGAATTGCCGTGTGAAGTAATCCGCCAGGATCTTTTAGTGAAAGCGCCTTACCTCCCGATGGGCAAGGACCGATTTACGATTGCGATTACGGAGGAGCAGCAGACTAAAGGTGAAGGGGCGAAGATTGTCTTTGCGCAAAAGCAGAATGCTTCACGCCTTGCGCATGGAGAACTGGATGAAGGGAGTAACATGGCCATGCTGCAGTTCAAATGGCTTGAAAAGAAAGAACAGTTCACGATCGAGCGTAGTTTGATGTTTGTCAACTCGTACTTTGTGGCGGTGAAGAGTACGTATAAGTTTGAGGGTGAGGGCGCTCAACTGTCGCGATATTCAAAGCCGGAGGAGATCGAACTCTTCCGGCAGAAGTTGGAAGCAAGGCAACTGATGAATCAAGCGATCGTTGACAACTTGCAAAAAAAGTATGGAGAACCTGTAGTACGATTAGTGGGTGACCATGATGTTTTGTTGCATTGGGAAAAAGATGATGTGAGCGTGGATGCTTCACTTTCCGGGGTTTGGATACCGAATAATGCTCTTCCGATTCCACGAGACAGTCGGTCGGCGGAAAGGTACAGGCAGTCGGTGGAGAGGATATCGCGTTTTGCGGGGTTGCCGGTCACGTTGGCCAGGGATCCGAAACCAGATGCGGTGGAGAAGGGAATCAAGTCGGATGTTTGGAAGATTATAGACAAGAATCAATCTTTACGGTTTACCGGATACAGCGTGTGCAATAAGAAAATGGCGGATCGCTTGATCAACGACATCACCGATCGGCAGGAGAGCGAGCAAGAAAAAAAACAGGACGAAGCGGCTCACGAGCATGAAAAGAAAATGGATGAGGTGAAGAAAAATATGAAAAGTATGGAAGGTGATGGACTGTGAGAGGCGGGTGGCTGAGATATCGGAAGCTACGGGTCTGGGACAATCTCGGTTCCAGACTCGTGCTTCGCGAATCACGGGTTCGAATGTGAATGAGGTCAGCCTGCTTTGTTCCAACCTTCCATCCGAGCCGCGAACGCAGGGAGCGACTCATGCGAACATGAGAAAATAACGCTTGTCGCTTTCTTATGGTCGCGGCTCGGATGGTTGTGTACCAGAGGGTTGAGACAGAGCGGGTAACCCCCGTTTTCCCGGTTTCTCCGGCTGTTTGGAATGGACGCAAAGCCTGGTGTAACCAGGTGCCATGTCCCCAATAACACAGTCACGTCGGTGCTCGCTTGCGAGTACCGGCGTGTCCGTTGTCGCGTTTTTGGGGTGTAGCGCCGCCCCTGGTGGGGCGGCGGTTTGGCGGTTAAATGTGGGCGTTAAAGACGTGGGTTCTGCCGTCGATTTCGAAGGTGATCACGTCGCCGTTCAGGTCCATGTCGTGGGCGATGGCCTCCCAGTCGATGTTGTGGCGGATGAAGTCCGGTAGGGTTTTGAGCACGTCGCCGCAACACTCTTCGGTGAGTTCATGGGCGTAGTCCTCCAGGCTGTCGTATTCGCCTTGATAACCTTCTTCCATGTAACGGCGGGCGTCGGCGATGCCGGAGGTTCCGCCGAAGTGGGACGCCAGGGCGGCGAAGAGCGGGCCGTGCTGCGTGATCAGAAAGGCCAGTTCCGCGACTTTGTCGAGGTCCTCGTATTCCGAGAGGCTCAGGCCCGCGAAGTTGGCATAATCGTGGATCGCCCATTCCTCGGCGATGGGTTCTTTGGATTCGGCCAGCATTTGGCCGATTTGCTCGCGGATGACGTGGGCCGATTGGTCGGCAGCGATCCATCGTCCATGAAGACGACCGGAGTTGTAATCGGCCAGGGACGCCACGTAAATCTGTGGCGAAGTGGCGGTGATTTTCTCGTCTTTGGTTATATTCATTTCCATTTTAGCTCTATTCATTTCCATATTTTCTCCCTAAAAAACCACCAACCCGGAAAGGGGGGGGCGGCGTTTGGTTCTTACACTCTGCTGTTGAGAACAAACGCCGTCCCTCCTTTTGGGACGGAAAAGTAGCGAAGCGATCTCCGCCGAGAGAGCCGGGACCATGCGACCAATGCAAGGGAAGTGACAGGCCAGCGTAGCGACTGGCCACTCGCCTTGCGGACGCAGGGTCTCGGCGAACGAGACAACTGCTGCCGCGTCAGCGGCCCAAGAAAACGGCGGAGCAACAGGGCGAAAAGCGGGAAGGGCTTGCCCCAAGGCATGACAGGCTTGTCCTGGCGTGCTTCCCGCGGCCCTGATGCGACATCCATTGGCGGCTGTCCGCTCCTGCCCCTCCACAGCATTCGCCGTTTCGAGGCAAACAATAGTGCTCGAAGAGCAGCAAATCAGTTGTCATTGATGGTTTACCACACGTAAACCGTCGTAAACCACACAAAACCGTCGTCAACCAACGACAGGTGTGGCCGACCAGAATTGGTCATGAGATGGTTTACGCCCCGAGTATGAACGTATACCTCGCGCGAACTGGCAGCACCAGAAGAAAACACGGTCGGGATGTAAACGGGTTTTGCGGCGGGAAAATAGCTCTGGCTCGTAGTCGCGGTTTACGCTCCTTCCAAGTCAAAAGGGGTTGCCCCCGAGCATTGGGTGAGAAAGTGTGCGTTGTGCCCGGTCTACGGAGCACAGAGCCATTCTCTCGCCGCAACTGAATCATCTATCTTTAGTTATGGTGGCTGGCATGGACCGTGTGCTCAAAAAAGAAAGTTTTTTTTCGATTGGCCTGACGGGGACTTACCCCAATTGTTCCAATCGTTCGCCATTGCAGTGACCCGGCGAATCGCTCGGCTCAAGTCGAACTCGCACAACAGCTTTACGTGTCTTGTTTGAGGATTTGGAGATATTTATGGTAAACGTAAACGCGGTCTCGTTGTTTGCCGGTAGTTTCGCGGAGGATGCCGAGTTTGTTCAGTGTGGCCAGGGCTTTGATGGCGGTGGGTTTGGTGACGCTCAAGAGCGTTACGGCTCGCGGCAAAGTGATGACGGGATTGGCTGCCAGCAGATCGAGCAGTTTGACGGCCGGTACGGTTGCTTGGGGAGCGGCCACCAGCGCGGCGCGGTCGAGGGAGAGTTGGAGGAATAGCCGCTGTGCTGCGGAGACGGCGTCGGCGGCGGCTTCGGCCACGCAGTCGAGGAAGAATTCTGTCCAGCCTTCCCAGTTGCCGAGGGTGCGGATCTCGGTGAGGCGATTGTAATACTCTTGCTGGTGGCGTTTGAACGCGACGCTCAGATACAGCAGTGGGACTGGCAGGATTTTCCAATGCTCGACGAGCAGCGTGATGAGCAGGCGTCCGATGCGGCCGTTGCCGTCGAGGAATGGGTGGATGGTTTCGAATTGTGCGTGGGCCAGGCCGATGCGGATGAGAGGTGGAAGGTCGTCGGGGCGGTGAATCCACTTTTCGAGTGCCGAGAGAGCGTCCGGCAGTGCATCCGGTGGCGGC
>Ga0123357_10001158_pt1 | contig 27473 bp, 23 predicted proteins | sample TergutEmb28metaG_FD_89873 | JGI IMG/M metagenome (GOLD analysis project Ga0123357, IMG submission 89873) | Embiratermes neotenicus P4 segment gut microbial communities from Petit-Saut dam, French Guiana - Emb289 P4 | ecosystem: Host-associated > Arthropoda: Insects > Digestive system > Gut ...
ATTTGCCGCATCGTAGTGGCGCGGCAAAAGTCCGTTATTGATTGCCCGCATTAAATCGAAATCCGGAATTTCAGCGCTGACAAGCGGATACAACTCATATCGTAAAGCCCTGCCACCCAGTAAATTTACTCCTGACCGGAGAATCTTCCGCGCACTTGAGCCGCTAAGAATAAACCGCACGCCATGATTGCTTATCAGCCAATGCACCTCGTTGAGCAAATTCGGTATCCGCTGTATTTCATCAATAATTACAGGCTGTCTGTTCAGATTTGCCAAAATGGTTTCACGGAGAATATCCGGTTTTGCGCTCAAACGTTTATATTCTCTCGAAATCAATAAATCGAACCATAACGCATCGGGGAAAAACGTTTTCAAAAGTGTACTTTTCCCTGTTTGCCTTGCACCCCAAAAAAAGAGGCTCTCTTGACCTGAACCTAAGAATAACTGTTTCCTGCTGTACATATCCGTCGATTTAAAACTTCAATTTTATATGATAATCCAAAGTGTAACTTTGAAATTGCATGATAATCCAAAGTATAACTTTGAAATTACATGATAATCCAAAGTTGATTCGGCTACAAAAGTACAAAATAATTAAGAATTGAGAATGAAAAATTAGAAATTATTTTTTTGCTCAATCTATACAAACTCACAATTTTTATCCCCCATTCCAAAATAATTTCGTATTTTTGCAAATTAAAAGCGAAAATATGAGCGAAGAAAATATCCTTTTCGAAGAGAATAAAAAAAACCTGAATTTCATTGAAGCCTTTGTCGAAAAAGATTTGGCGGACGGTAAGAATGATGGGAGACTGCAAACCCGCTTTCCGCCGGAACCCAATGGTTATCTGCATATCGGACATGCTAAAGCTATTTGCATGGATTTTGGTATTGCCCAAAAATACGGCGGAACCTGCAACCTGCGTTTCGACGATACGAATCCGACAAAAGAAGATACGGAATATGTCGATTCGATCATGGAAGATATTCAATGGTTGGGTTTTCAGTGGAAAAACGTTTATTATGCTTCCGATTATTTTCAACAGCTTTGGGATTTTGCCGTCGAGCTGATTAAAGCTGACAAAGCGTATATCGACGAGCAGTCGTCGGAACAAATTGCTCAACAGAAAGGAACGCCTACCCAAGCCGGCGTGCACAGCCCTTTCCGTAATCGTCCTGTTGAGGAAAGCTTAAGCCTTTTCCAAAAAATGAACACAGGAGAAATTCCCGAAGGCGCTATGGTGCTGCGGGCAAAAATTGACATGGCAAGTCCGAACATGCACTTCCGTGACCCTGTTATCTACCGTGTCGTTTATACGCCGCACCACCGGACAGGCGATGTGTGGAAAGCCTATCCGATGTATGATTTCGCTCATGGTCAATCGGATTATTTTGAAGGAGTTACTCATTCAATATGTACATTGGAGTTTGAAGTTCACCGCCCGCTATACGATTGGTTTGTCGATGAACTGAAAAAAATACGTCCTGAAGATGGAGCCTATCGTCCGCGCCAATTCGAGTTTAATCGGTTGAACATGACCTACACCGTCATGAGCAAGCGCAAATTGCTGCAAATGGTCAAAGAAGGAAAAGTTTCCGGTTGGGACGACCCGCGAATGCCCACTTTGTGCGGGTTGCGAAGACGTGGATATACTCCCGCCGCTATCCACAAATTTATTGATAAAATAGGCTATACCAAATTTGACGGAATCATTGATTATGCCTTATTGGAACATTCCATACGCGAAGACCTGAACGCAAAAGCCAAGCGGGTATCCGCCGTCCTTGACCCTGTGAAACTGATTATCACCAATTATCCCGAAGGGCAAACAGAGATGATGGAAGCCGTTAATAATCCGGAAGATGAATCAATGGGAACGCACGAAATCGCTTTTTCGCGGGAATTATTCATCGAGCGGGAAGATTTCATGGAAGAAGCTCCTAAAAAATTCTTCCGCTTGACGCCCGGTCAGGAAGTCCGGTTGAAAAATGCCTATATTATTCGCTGCACCGGATTTAAGAAAGATGAAGAAGGAAATATTATTGAAATATATGCCGAATACGATCCGCAAACCAAAAGCGGAATGCCCGAAAGCGCCCGCAAAGTAAAGGGAACGCTTCACTGGGTTTCGGTTGAACATAGTATTCCGGCAGAAGTACGTCTGTACGACCGTTTATTTATGGTCGAAAATCCAAACGAAGGAAAAGATACCGATTTTCGCGACCTGATAAATCCCGATTCATTGAAAATATTAAACAATTGCCGGATTGAAAAGGAATTGGCTACCGTCGTTCCGCTTGAGAATTTCCAATTTCAACGGTTGGGCTATTTCAACGTCGATCCGGATTCAACAAAAGAAAAAATAATCTTTAATCGCACGGTCTCTTTGAAAGATTCATGGAGCAAGATAAAAAATAATGATAAGGAATGAACGATTATTTGCAAAATTATTTCGACAATGGAGCTGATGATTCCTATCCCGATTTCTTTTTTGAATGGGACGAAGCCGTTAATTCGGGGAAAAAACCGGGCTTTTACGAACCCGAGGAATTAACCGAAATTATCGAAATATACATTATGAATAATCAGGTCAAACGGGCGAAACAGGCAATCAACTATGCGTTGCGGATTTACTCGGACGATGATGAGTTGCTTTACGAGATTCTTCTGTTGTTGAACGATTATGAGCGATGGAACGAACTGCTTGTGGTCTGTGAAAAATACAAAAACGAAAACGATGTCTGGATCGACGGTCACCGGTTGACTACCCTGCTTCATTTGGGAATGGAAGAGGAAACGTTTGTCCTTTTCAAAAAACTAAAAACAAAATACGCGGCAGATCCGGGCGAGTTGTCCATTATCTATCAAGCGATGGGTGAAGCGCTTTGCGAAACGGATCTGTTTGAATCCTCGATTGAAGTGATGCAGGAAGCGATTGACACGCTGGGCAAGGATATTGATTACTACTGGCTGCAATTGCCTTGTTATATATCCTTGGATTGCAATGAAAAAGTATTGGAATTAGCCGGAATAATTCAGCGAATGGATCCCCTGAACGCGCTAACGTGGTTTCGCCTGGGACTTGCCTTTCAGGACATCGACGAGAATGATAAAGCCATCGAAGCTTTTGAATACGCCCAATCGCTTGGCGATGATTCGGAGGAGATTTTGATGAACATGATTTATACTTACGATAAAAACAAAAATTTCAGTAAGGCATTGGAAAAGGCGAAAGAGTACCTCAATATGCACCCCGAAAGTTATGGGGTAAACATGATGGCGGCAAAGCTAAATTCCCGAATGAAAAATTGGGACGAAGCCATCAAATATGTGGACAAAGCGCTCAAATTAACCCCGCAAATCGAATCTCTCTACTTATATAAAACTAATTTTCTGCTTCGCATGGACGAATACAAAAAAGCAAAATTAACTTTATTGGAAGGACTGAAGAATACGAAAGATTCGCAAGGCTATTTATCAAAGAAATTGTCTAAACTCAATAAACAATATCCTGATTATTAACAGTATAAAAAATAACGAAAATAATTTTTTAACTTTATATGGCTAAAATAAAAGGAAGCGTAATTGTCAATATTGAACGGTGCAAAGGCTGCGACCTGTGCGTAGTTGCCTGTCCGACCGACGTATTGGAATTGGCAAAAGAAGTAAACAGCAAAGGCTATAATTTTGCCGTTGTTAAAAATCCGGACGAATGCAACGGATGTGCAAGTTGCGGATATGTGTGCCCTGATGGATGTATTACCGTTTATAAAATTAAAATCTAAATGGCAGAAGAAGTAAAATTAATGAAGGGAAACGAAGCGATTGCCCATGCGGCTATTCGCTACGGGGCAGACGGATATTTCGGCTATCCCATTACTCCCCAGTCGGAAATTATGGAAACGCTCATGGACGAAAAACCATGGGAAACAACCGGAATGGTCGTGCTTCAAGCCGAAAGTGAAATAGCGGCAATCAATATGCTCTATGGAGGCGCCGCCTGTGGAAAACGGGTGATAACCTCTTCTTCCAGTCCGGGAATCAGCTTGAAACAGGAAGGCATATCCTATATGGCAGGCGCCGAGTTGCCTGCGTTGATAGTTAACGTCATGCGCGGCGGACCGGGATTGGGAACCATTCAACCCAGTCAAGCCGATTATTTTCAAACCGTTAAAGGCGGTGGACACGGCGATTACCGCTTGATTACGCTTGCCCCTGCTTCGGTGCAGGAAATGGCTGACCATGTTGCGCTGGCTTTTGATTTGGCTTTCAAGTACAGGAATCCGGCTATGATTTTAACCGATGGCGTTATCGGTCAAATGATGGAAAAAGTGATTCTTCCCGAACAAAGACCACGAAAAACCGAAGCGGAAATCCGCAAAGAACAGCCTTGGGCTACTTTGGGTAAGACCAAAGACCGCAAACCGAATATTATCACGTCCCTTGAATTGGATTCGTCCATCATGGAACAGAACAATATCCGTTTCCAGAATAAATACAAGCTGGTCGAAGAAAACGAAGTAATGTACGAAGAGCTGCATTGCGACGACGCCGAATACCTGATTGTCGCTTTCGGTTCCGCCGCTCGCGTCAGCCAGAAAGCAGTAGAATTGGCGCGGGAAGAAGGAATGAAAGTCGGACTTTTCCGCCCCATCATGCTTTGGCCCTTCCCAAAAAAGCAATTATTTGCATACAGCAATAAGGTAAAAGGAATTTTAACCGTCGAACTGAATGCCGGTCAAATGATAGAAGATGTGAAATTAGCCGTCGAATGTAAAGTTCCGGTCAATCATTACGGACGCCTGGGCGGGATTGTTCCTACTCCCGACGAAGTGGTGGAAGCATTAAGAAAATTAAAATAAAAGAGGATTATGGAAACATTAGATATAATAAAGCCGGAAAATTTGGTTTATGATAAATCGCGTTTGATGAACGACACTCCGATGCATTACTGTCCGGGTTGCAGTCACGGCGTAGTTCATAAATTGATTGCGGAAGTCATTGAGGAAATGGGTATGGAAGAGAAAACCATCGGAATCGCTCCGGTCGGCTGCGCGGTTTTTGCCTACAACTACTTGGATATCGACTGGCAGGAAGCCGCTCATGGACGCGCTCCGGCAGTAGCTACGGCGGTCAAACGCCTGAATCCCGACAAGATGGTTTTCACGTATCAGGGCGATGGAGACCTTGCTGCCATCGGCACGGCAGAAACCATTCACGCCTGCAATCGCGGCGAAAATATTGTGATTGTTTTTATTAACAACGCTATTTATGGAATGACCGGAGGTCAAATGGCGCCTACTACGCTGATTGACATGAAAACTTCGACTTCTCCTTATGGGCGAACTTCCGAATTGAACGGTTATCCGCTGAAAATATCCGATCTGCTGGCTTTGCTGGACGGAACCTGTTTAGTCACCCGTCAGGCGGTTCATACAACGCCGGCTATCAGAAGGGCGAAAAAAGCGCTCCGAAAAGCGTTTGAAAATTCGATGGAGAAAAAAGGAACTTCTGTGGTGGAATTTGTATCTAACTGTCCTTCGGGATGGAAACTAACGCCTGAACAAGCAAATCAATGGCTGGAACAGCACATGTTCCCAAAATATCCTTTAGGCGATTTAAAAGACATATAATATGAAACACGAAATAATTATAGCTGGATTCGGCGGTCAGGGAGTGCTTTCCATGGGAAAAATCCTTGCTTATTCCGGATTAATGGAAGACAAAGAAGTAGCGTGGTATCCTTCCTACGGACCGGAACAAAGAGGCGGTACGGCAAATGTCACGGTTATTTTGAGCGACCAAAAGATTTCTTCTCCGGTACTCAACCAATACGATATTGCTATTATTCTCAATCAGCCTTCGCTGGAAAAATTTGAGAGCAAGGTGAAACCGGGCGGCATTCTGATTTACGACAGTTACGGTATTCCTCATGCGCCCACGCGGAAAGATATCCGAATTTTCCGGATCGATGCAATGAATACGGCGGTCAAAGAAGGTAATACCAAAGCATTCAACATGATTGTTTTGGGCGGAATGTTGAAAACAACGCCGATGGTTGCATTGGAAAGCGTCATGAAAGGACTGAAAAAATCGCTCCCTGAAAGGCGTCATAATCTTTTGCCAATGAACGAAAAGGCGATTTTACAGGGAATGGAAATAATCGAGGAAATCTGATTATTCTCTTTGAAAAAAAAAACAATCATAGCATTTTTGCTATTCCTGTTTTTTACAGAGATTAGCTACGGCCAAGATACAATTCCTTCCCTTTTGCCTGTGCAGGAAGGAATTGTTCAGGATACGATTGCTCCGCTTGTGCAGGAAGGGATTGTTCGGGATTCAATTGCTGCTCCCCTTGATTCGCTTCATCAGCAGATGGATAGTGTTTCTCTAAAGAACAAGATAGCAACGTATGCCCCTGTGGCTGCTGCCATTGATACGACACAAAGAATCAATTACTGGCATATCACGGAACGAACCGGAGAAATCATTCCGGTACGTGCCGATACGTTCCTGACCGACTATTTCAATCGGACGAACGTTGAAGGCTTGGGCGTTTCCATCGCCTATCTGGGCAATTTAGGGCTGCCGCTCGAATCGCGGGTATTTTTCGACCGTGGCGATCGTTCCGATTTCTTATTTACCGATAATTTATGGGCTTACTATAAAGAACCGGACAAGTTCAATTTTGTCAATACCAAAATTCCTTATTCAAACGTATCCTACCAATCAGCAGGAAGTCAAGGAAATAAAGAGGAACGGCTTCAAGCGTTTCTTGCCTTGAATATGGGCAAAAAATTAAACTTCGGCACGTCTATTGATTATATTTATGCCCGCGGATTTTACAATTCACAAGGCGCCAAGCATACCGATTGGGTTTTCTTCGGAAATTATTTGTCGGACAGGCACCAGATTCATCTATTTTTTAATCCGGCATCGGCTCATACCAATGCTGAAAACGGAGGACTGCAAGACGATAATTATGTGATGCACCCCGAACTTGTGTCCAGCCGGAGTATGCAATCCAGCGATTTTCCGACACAATTTGAGAAAACATGGAATAGTACGTCTGGAAACCGGTTTTATCTTAACTACCGGTATAATTTGGGATTTGAACGGGAAACACAACAGAAAGATTCGCTCGGAGATGATATCAAACAGTTTATTCCTGTTTCAAGTATCATATATACAGTTGATTATATAAACCGGAAACGGCTGTTTTATTCGCAGGATACCGCCAGACTTAATCAGTTTTACTCGTATGCCGATGAAGCAAATCCGCTTTTGAACAAAGGGCTTACTTCCGATTCAACTTCCTATCATTCACTAAAAAATACAGTGGGAATTTCGCTTCGGGAAGGCTTTAGCCAATGGGCAAAGTTCGATCTGACGGCATATATTTCGAATGATACCCGCCAGTTTACGCTGATGGATACGGCACAGGTGAAACCGACCAATCAGTCTTCTACCTATGTTGGAGGAGAATTGGCAAGCCGAAACGGTAAAATATTGCGCTATAATGCGCAAGGAAGTCTTGGTATTGTAGGATACAACGCAGGCGATCTCAATTTGTCGGGAACTGTAGAAACGAGAATTCCGTTGCTGAACGATACGGCTTCCGTTGCTGCCACCGGATTTATTAAAAACCTGTCTCCCACTTTTTACGAAAATCACTACCACAGTCAATATTTTTGGTGGGATAATCATTTCAATAAAGTCAGGAAAGTACATATTGGCGGCATGATTGCAATCCCACATACACAAACGGAAGGGAGTGTCGGCGTAGAAAATATTACCAATTATATCTACTTCGATGAAAATGGCTTGCCTCAGCAGAATAGTGGAAACATTCAGGTGCTGGCGGTAAATTTACGGCAGAATTTCAAACTAAGCGCTTTGCATTGGGATAATCAAGTGGCTTATCAAACTTCGTCCAATCAGGATATTCTTCCTTTACCGGCATTTTGCGCTTATTCAAGCCTGTATCTCCAGTTTGCAATCGCCAAAGTTTTGACAATCCAGATGGGAGCTAATGTTCATTATTGGACGCGCTATTATGCTCCAAATTACGAACCTGCGACACAACAATTTAAATTACAAGATGAGAATAACAGGATAAAAGTCGGCGAATATCCGCTTATCTGCGGGTTTTTGAATTGCCATTTGAAACAGACCCGTTTCTTTTTGGAATATTATAATGCAAGCGCACAGTTTATCAGTCCTCCGGAATATTTTTCCATTCCGCATTATCCGGTCAATCCGACGATTTTGAGATTGGGACTTTCCGTTGACTTTTTCAATTAATCAGCCATGAATACCAAAAGATTATTGAAAATTTCCACTTTTTTATTGATATTTACGCTTATCGGAATCTGTTCTTTTTTATTTGTCAGGGACTGGAAAAAGGCGAAGCCCCAAATGGACTTTCCGGAAATAAAAGCGAAAAAAACGCTCGCGGTAGTTACGGAATATAATTCACGCGATTTTTATGTTACAGGCGACTCGGTTGCCGGTTTTCAATACGAATTATGCCGGTATATTGCCCGGCGTTCAGGATTAAACGTTAAAATTTCTCTTGAGAATGATTTGGAAACTGCCATTCGGAAATTGGAAAACAACGAGTATGATGTGATTGCCCAAAATATTCCGATTACCAATGAAAACAAACAGTTTCTTGCTTTTACCGTTCCGATTACCCGGAATAAGCAAGTGCTGGTTCAGCGAAAACGCTCCAACTCCGATTCTGTCCCGTTCATTACCAACCAATTGGATTTGGCTAACAAAACGGTTTATGTAACGAAAAATTCACCTTCGATTATGAGAATCAACCATTTGTCGGAAGAAATTGCTGAACCAATTCATATCAAGGAAATTACAGGTTATACATCGGAACAGCTGATATATATGGTGACAAACAAAGAAATTGATTATGCGGTTGTGGATAAGGAAATCGCTTCGAAAAGCGCTCAATTACTTTCCGACTTGGATTTCAGCACCGATATCAGCTTTACGCAATTGCAGGCATGGGCGCTTCGGAAAAATTCTCCTGTTTTATTGGATAGTTTAAATGTGTGGATAACAGCATATAAAAGTGATTAGTGATTAAAACGGTTAACCACTAACCACTAACCACTTTTTTTATATTAACGAAAGATACAACTCATCATCTTCCTGTCCGAAAGCTAATTTTTCTTCCCTCGCTAACCAGCCGATGGCTGCATAAATTTCTTTATCCGTTAACTTAGTCGCTTTCTTCAATTCTTTCACGCTTTTTGTTCCTTGTGTGTCCAGTACTTTCCAAACAAGTCCTGCATCGTTTCCAATTTTTTCTTTCATGTTAATTTTTCTTTTAGTATTTTTATCAATATAGAAATTAACTATTTATCCGTCTCGCTATTGTATAGCGCGTCCATTTTATCGTATTGATCATTCATACGGAGATTATAATAAATGGAACGTAAAGCGAAGATAGCGCCAGAATTTTTAGCGTCCAATTCAAAAACTTTTTCCCAATAAGGCATGGATTGTTTGAAATAATCCAGCGCTTGGTCGGAAGCAATTTTGGATTTGGCGGCATCTGACATTTCATCGGCAGCTTTTCGCTGTTCGACGCCTAAGTTAAAGTAAACCCGTCCGATGTGCGATAAGAAATCGGTATTGCTCGGATCCAATTCCGAAGCTTTCTTCATGTATTTGAGCGCGTCATCGGTATTTTTATCCTGTTCATACACTTGTCCTAAAACGTCATAAAGCTGCGCATCTTCAGGGTGTTGTTCAATCCCTTGTTTTAAATAATCAATCGCTTCGTTGAATTTACCGGAATTAATGCTTAAATTAATCAGATTTGATATATAATATTCATCTCCCGGAAATTTTGTTAATCCTTCTTTAATGATTTTCTCAAAAGCTGTCGAATCCTTTACCTGATTGTATTCATAAGATAAACGCTGATAAATGTCGGTTTCCTTGTAAACGGAGTTATCGATGTATCCTTTATTCTTCAGTTCATTATACATAGCAATCGCTGCCTGATGATCAGGAATTAACGAAGCTGCCAAACAGGCATAGTAACGAACTTGCGAATCGGCGGTATCGACTGGAGCAACGTCCCATTTCTCACCTTTAAACAAATCCATGGAAGGCATATCGCCATACAGTTTGAAGTTGTCGTATGCTAATTTATAATCCTTTTTTTCATAAGCAAAAAGACCGGCATTGACATAATACGGACGGTTAGCACGCACATTGGCGCGAATGTCTTTGATGAACCGCGGACTGATTTTTCCTTTCGCATTGGGAAGCTGATCCAGTTCGGCTGCTTTTAAAAAGAAGGGAAGGATATTCTGCAAAGCAGTGTACATCACCTCTTCATCGGACTTTTTCCCTAAGATTTCCAATGCTCTTTGAGCATCAAACTGTTTGCTTTCGACCAAACCGGCAACATACCAAGTTTCAGCATCGTTTGCCGTTTCGGCGTCCGTTAATGCGCTCTTGATCTGAGACCGCGCATCGGCATAATTCGGCGGAGTGCTTTTCAGTTCATTCTTTACTGCAGTTACGGCTTTTTTCTGACCAAAAGAGAGAACTACAAGAAAACACAATACTCCTGTAAATACAACTTTTTTCATGTTCATAAACTTATTTTTTTATTAATGTTTTTTATTTTATATCGCAAAAATACAAATTATTCATCAATATTTCCCAAATTTAACTCATTTTCCGGATTATTTTCTTCGAAATCTTCACTTTTGATGCTTTCTTCTTCTATTTCTTCCATATCGGATTCAGAAATTACTTTACAGACCGAAGCGATTTCGTCGTTCCGTTTTTCCAGATTAATCAGGCGAACGCCTTGCGTTGCACGTCCGATAATGCTTAAATCGGATACTTTTACCCGAATTGTAATTCCCGATTTATTGATAATCATCAAATCATTTTCGTCGGTTACGCTTTTGATGCCTACCAAAAATCCGGTTTTTTCGGTGATATTCAATGTTTTTACTCCTTTTCCTCCACGATTGGTGATACGGTAATCATCAATTTTTGAACGTTTTCCGTATCCCTGTTCGGATACGACCAAGATGGTTTCATTTTCGAGGTCTTTCATGCAAATCATACCGATGACTTCATCGCCTTTCGAATCCAGCGTCATTCCTTTTACGCCGGCAGCTGTCCGTCCCATGCAACGGACTACTTTTTCGTGGAAACGAAGCGCCCTGCCTTTCCGGTTGGCAATAATGATTTCGTTGTTGCCGTCGGTTAAGCGAACGCCAATCAACATATCGTCTTCGTGCAAAGTAATAGCGTTAACGCCATTCTGACGCGGACGGGAATAAGCTTCCAGCAACGTTTTTTTGATTACGCCTTTTTTCGTACAGAACAATAAATAGTGAGAATCGACAAAATCTTTGTCATTCAATTGGTTGACTCGTATGAAAGCATTCACTTTATCGCCAGGGTCAATGCTTAACAGGTTCTGAATGGCACGTCCTTTTGAAGTTTTTGTACCTTCGGGAATATCATACACTTTCAGCCAGTAGCAACGTCCTTTTTGAGTGAACAGCAACATGGTGGCGTGCATATTTGCCGGATAAATGTATTCCACAAAATCTTCGTCGCGGGTTTCCGAACCTTTTGCTCCCACGCCGCCGCGATTCTGCGAACGAAATTCGGCTAAAGGCGTCCGTTTGATATATCCCAAATACGAAATAGTGATAATCATTTCATCATCGGCATAAAAATCTTCAGGATTGAAATCTTCGGTGGCATAAACAATTTCGGTTTTTCGCTTGTCGCCGTATTTATTTCGGATTTCTATCAATTCTTCTTCAATAATCCGCATCAAATGGTCTTCATTTTCAAGAATATCTTTCAAATCGGCAATAAGTTTTTGCACATCTTCGTATTCGGAATGTAAACGGTTTTGTTCAAGCCCGGTCAACTGACGCAAACGCATTTCCACAATGGCGCGCGATTGTATTTCCGTCAAACCGAACCGTTGCGACAGGCGTTCAATGGCTTCATTCGGGCTTTGCGACGAACGGATGATGGCGATTACTTCATCAATATGATCCGATGCAATAATCAATCCTTCCAGAATATGTGCCCGTTCTTCGGCTTTCCGTAAATCGTAGCGGGTGCGGCGCGTTACTACGTCCACGCGATGCTCGACGAAATATTTAATCAATTCTTTCAGATTCAGCGTTCTCGGACGACCGTTAACCAGAGCGACATTGTTCACGCTAAAGGAAGATTGCAAAGCGGTCAACTTATACAGCTTATTCAGCACCACGCTGGCATTGCCATCGCGCTTAATATCCACAACGATGCGCATTCCTTCGCGGTCGGATTCGTCGTTCACATTGGATATTCCTTCTATTTTCTTTTCTCCTACCAAATCGGCGATATGCTTAATCAGTTCCGCCTTATTGACAAGGTAGGGAATTTCCGTAACGATTATTTTCTCCCGGTTATCTTTGATTTCAATTTCAGCTTTTCCGCGTAAAATGATGCGACCTCTTCCGGTTTCAAAAGCGTCTCTTACGCCCGAATAACCATAGATGGAAGCGCCGGTTGGAAAATCGGGAGCTTTGACGTGCTGCATTAGTCCGGCAATGTCAATAGCGCCTTTGGAGTCGATATAAGCAAGTGTAGCGTTGATACATTCGGTCAGGTTATGAGGCGGCATATTGGTTGCCATTCCGACGGCAATACCCGACGCGCCGTTGATTAATAAATTAGGAATACGGGTAGGTAAAACGGTTGGTTCTTTGCCTTTATCATCGTATGTTAATTGAAAATCGACTGTTTCCTTATCAATATCCTGCAACATTTCTTCGGCTAATTTACTCATTCTCGCCTCCGTATAACGCATCGCAGCAGGCGTGTCGCCATCGACCGAGCCGAAATTACCCTGTCCGTCAACCAGGAGGTAACGCAAAGCCCAAGGCTGAGCCATACGCACCAGCGTTCCGTAGATCGACGAATCGCCGTGCGGATGGTATTTTCCCATCACGTCGCCCACAATACGCGCCGATTTTTTATATGGTTTATCGGAAGTGCTTCCCGATTCGTTCATGCCGAATAAAACCCGCCGGTGAACCGGTTTCATTCCGTCCCGCACATCAGGCAAAGCTCTGGAAACAATGACGGACATCGAATAGTCGATGTACGCCGATTTCATTTGGTCTTCAATATCAATTCGAATGATTCTGTCTGGATTATCTGTCATGTATTTTCTTATTAAATTGCCTTTTTCATTTTCTCGAAAAAGCACGCTAAGGTACGACTTTTTCTCCGAATATGAAAATTTTTTTTGTATTTGAAAATGTGCTACCTTTGCAAAAGTATGATTGACCAGTTTACGATCGAAAAAATTCAGTCGGCAGCACAAATCGAACAGGTTGTTGCCGACTTTATTACGCTCCGGAAGCGAGGAGTAAACTACGTCGGGCTATGTCCGTTCCACGACGACAAATCGCCTTCCTTTTATGTTTCGCCGGCAAAAAATATCTGTAAATGTTTTGCTTGCGGAGAAGGCGGGACGCCGGTGCATTTCATCATGAAGCACGAGCAACTTTCCTATACAGACGCTTTGAAGTACTTAGCCAAAAAATACGGCATTGAGGTTAAGGAAACCGAACTGACCGAAGAAGAAAAGCAATTGCATAGCGACAGGGAAAGCATGTTCATTATCAATGCTTATGCCCAGAAATCATTTACCTCTAATCTGTTTGAACACGCGGAAGGAAAATCGGTAGGGCTTCCGTATTTTCACGAAAGAGGCTTCCGAGACGATACCATCAGAAAATTTCAGTTGGGTTATTCGCTGGAAGAAAGAGACGCTTTCACGCGTCAAGCGCTGAAAGCCGGTTATAATCAAGCTTATTTAGAAAAAACAGGATTGTCGATCACCGGCGAAAACCAACCGGCTATCGACCGTTTTCGCGGCAGGGTGATGTTTCCCGTACATACCCTATCGGGAAAAATAGTCGCCTTTGGGGGGCGTATCCTGAAAAACGAAAAAACAGCCAAGTACATCAATTCGCCCGAGAGCGAAATTTATCATAAAGGGAACGAGCTGTACGGCATTTTCTTCGCCCGTCAGGCAATCGTCAAGCAGGACAAATGCTTTTTGGTGGAGGGCTACACCGATGTGATTTCCATGCATCAGGCAGGAATAGAAAATGTGGTCGCTTCTTCGGGAACAGCGCTGACACAGGGACAGATACGGCTGATTCACCGCTTGACAACCAACGTCACGGTATTGTACGACGGCGACGCAGCAGGAATCAAAGCGGCGCTGCGAGGAATCGATTTATTGCTGGAAGCCGGATTAAACATCAAAATCGTGCTGTTGCCCGAAGGCGAAGATCCCGATTCGTTCGCACGCAAACAAAACGCCAGCTCGTTTAACGATTTTATCCGCGCCAATGAAACCGATTTTGTCCGCTTCAAAGCCGGACTGTTGTTGGAGGAAGCCGGTAATGACCCGGTCAAAAAAGCGCAGACTGTGACCGAAATTGTCAACACCATTGCCATTATTCCAGAAGAAATCATACGGCTGGTATATATTAAGGAATGTAGCCGTTTAACCGGAGTCGATGAAGGAACGTTGGTTCGCGCCATCGCTAAAAAACGGCAGGAAGTTCTTGTGCAGAAGAAAAAAACCTTGTATCCCGATCCCGAAGAACAGCCGGTGGAAACTCAGGCACCGGATAACATTCCTGTTTCGCAGGAAATTTCGGTAGCCGACGACAGTTTCGATTTGGATAAAACACAGACACTGGATAAGCACGAAAAAAATATCCTGTATTATGTGATTCGCTATGGAGAAGTGGATATGGCAAATGTGGAGCATGAATTTGATAAAGAATCGCACCCCGGAAAAGAACCGGTAAAAGAAGATCCGGTTTATGTTATCGAATATATTACCGAAGAGTTAGAACACGACGATTTGAAACTGACGCACCCTGTTTACCGTCAAATGTTGGAAGAAACGCTTCTGAGATACAAAGAAAAAGGATTCCGGACTGAAACCTATCTGCGAAATCATGTCGATCCGCAAATCAGTAAAATAGCCGCCGAACTATCAACCGACAAATACATCGAAAGTAAAATTCATTCCAAATATAAAAATATTCAGAATGAGGAAGAAAAAAGATTGAAGGAAATTCTCCCATACGTTGTTATCAACTACAAAAATGCCGTTTTGCAAAACAGCATCGACGAATTGAACCGGCAAATGCAGGAAGCGGAATGGACGAACAATGCAGAGCAAATGAATGCTTTGTTGAAAGAATTATCCGGATTGACCAAGATGAAACAACAGTTTGCCCTTTATTTACGGGAACGGATTGTGACTAAGATTTAACAAAATTCAAATGACAAGCGAGAAAATAATTATATATCAAGTACTTCCGCGATTGTTTGGCAACATGAAACAGACAAACGCAGTAAACGGAAACTTGGAAGAAAACGGGACGGGAAAACTCTCCGTTTTTTCGTCTAAAGTACTGCAAGCCATTAAAAAAATGGGATTTACCCATATCTGGTACACAGGATTATTGGAGCATGCTACTCAAACCGATTATTCGAATTACGGTATCCGTAACGATCACCCGGCAATTGTGAAAGGAAAAGCCGGATCGCCATACGCGATTAAAGACTATTACGATATTGACCCCGATTTGGCGGAAAACGTGCCTGAACGCATGAAAGAACTGGAGGCGCTGGTCGAAAGGACGCACGAGGCAGGATTGAAAATGATTATGGATTTTGTTCCCAACCACGTAGCCCGTCAGTATTATTCCGACGCTAAACCCAACGGCGTTGTCAATTTGGGCGAGAACGATAATTGCAACGTTTCGTTCGACCGTAACAATAATTTTTATTATCTTCCGAATCAGGCGTTTTCTCCGGAATTTGATTTAACGCTTCAAGGAAACGCCTACCGTGAATTTCCGGCTAAAGCAACAGGAAACGATTGTTTTTCAGCTCACCCCAACCGGAATGACTGGTATGAAACCGTGAAACTGAATTATGGAATTGATTATTTAAATGGAAATCGCTGTTTTTTTGATCCGATTCCGGGAACATGGCTGCAAATGCACGATATTTTACGGTTTTGGGCTTCCAAACAAATCGACGGTTTCCGTTGCGACATGGCGGAAATGGTTCCGGTCGAATTTTGGGCATGGCTTATTCCCCGCCTGAAACAGGAATTTCCCGATATTCTTTTTATTGCGGAAGTATATGATCCGAGCCAATACCGCAATTATCTGAAGACAGGAAAATTTGATTACCTGTATAATAAAGTTGGATTGTACGATACATTGCGTGCCATTGTTTGCGGCAATCAGCCGGCGCAGGCAATCACTTATTGCTGGCAAGCGGTTGACGACATTCATGCGCAAATGCTTAATTTTCTTGAGAATCACGACGAACAACGGATTGCGTCCGATTTTTTTGCCGGCGACGCATGGAAAGCGCTTCCTGCGCTGGTCGTTTCAGCCACGCTATACCAAAACCCTTTGATGATCTACGCCGGTCAGGAATTGGGCGAACGGGGCATGGAAGCCGAAGGTTTCAGCGGGTTGGACGGACGAACCACTATTTTCGATTATTGGAGCGTCAAATCGTTGCGAAATGGGTATAATGGCGGAAAAATTAACGCAGAGGTTTTAACTTCCGATCAAAAGCGTTTGCAGGATTTCTACATACGATTGCTCCGCTTGTGTAACTTATCGCCTGCCATTCGCAAAGGAAAATTTTTCGATTTGATGTATGCGAATCCACTCTCCGGCGATTTTAATCCCGACAAGCAATTTGCTTTTATGCGCTATGCTGAAAATGAATTATTGCTGATTGCCGTGAACTTTGACGACAAAAATGTTGATATTCGTGTCTTTCTACCGGAGCAGGCATTCAATTATTTTGAAATCAATGACACTCTTATCCACTCAGGAGAAGAACTTTTGAGTGATTCCACTCTAAATGCAATGCCAAAATCAAATTTTTTCTATTCAGTTCATATAAAGAAAAATTCAGCAAGTGTTATGCAGTTTATGTTGTCCGGTCAAGAATAGCGTTCCGGCTCTCAAAACATTAATATCCTTGTAGAAGATAAAAATGTCTATAAAATTAAATTTCGTAAAATATTTGCAATTTTTTTTTGATTATCACAAAATATATGTTTATCTTTGTCCCATGTTATTACAATTTTTTATACGTGTATAATTATGAGAGGAAAACAAAATGACTTACTTTCTATTAAAATATTGGAAAGTATCCCTGAAAACATCAAACCAATAGAGTTCTTAACAGAGCTTTTGAATATTGGGAAAGAATCTGCTTATCGCAGAATGCGGAGTGAAATTCCGTTCACTTTTGAAGAAATAACGAAGTTAGCGCTTGAATTGGACTTTTCTATCGATGAAATTATAGGAAAAAACAGAGAAGAGCGTATTTTCTTGGACTTACAGGCAAATAGTACGGCAACCCACGAGGAAAGTTTTTTGTCGGCTATTCAGGAATACTACAAATTCTGTGAACTGATAAGCAACGCACAGACTAAGGAAGTGATGGTCGTGCTTAATCGTAACAGTTTTGCATGGATCATGGGTTATGACGCTCTTTTCAAGTTGTATTATTACAATTGGATGCATCAAACGTATAATATTTCACTGAACGATCCCTTTAGCGAAGTGGTTATTCCGCCTAAAGTTAATGCGATCAGGCAGCAATTCAAACTCATCAAACCCAGTCTTTATAATGTTCATTATATTATCGACAGGGATATTTTCCAGAATATTGTAAGAGAAGTTCAATATTATTACAACCGGAAACTTATTACGAATGAGGAAATTGCCGTCCTCAAAGAAGAATTGTATCAAGTGCTGAAAAATATTGAAACCGTCATGCAGACAGGCTGTAATGATTGCGGCTGTTCCATGAATTATTATCTTTCGTTATTGGATATTGAAACCAACACGAATTTCGCCACATTTGACGGAAACATTGCTTCGTTGTACTGTATGCACCCTGTTAATTATATTTGTATTGTCAATCAGGAAATTTGCAAAATGCAAAAAAGATGGATTGAAGCGATCAAAAAATATTCAATTCTGGTCACCCTGTCCAACGAAATTCTTCAAGCAGAATTTATTAACAAGCAGATTGAATATTTAAACAATCTTACGAAGGAAATCATTTATTTTTAACGGGTTGAAATAATTCTCCTGTAAAAAATCAGAGAAATTAAAAATATGAAAACCCCCAATTGAAGCGAGGCGATTGGGGGTTATTTGTGCAGTATTCTGTTCTATTTCCTAAACAATCTTAGCCGCCACAAACTCTCCGCACTCTTCGACAAACTCACGTTGCCTGTTAAAATACCTAACCTGTAAAATCTCATTCGATTGCGTAATAAGCGTAGCATATTTACGCATCGAGTCAAGCCATTTTTTATGTACGTTACATATATTCGGATTCATAATTGTTATTGGCTCCAGAGCATTGATAAAGAATTGAGATTTTGCCATATCTTCGTATCTGATATAACGGCTGCTTGCTTCAACATTCAAAGAAGAAAGATATAAATTATATTTTGTTCCTGATCTATTGAACCCTGTTTGGGCAATGCTTTCTACCATGTTCACCAATCCGAATAAATCATCTTTGAGCTGTAGAAACTCACTGTCGGTAATTAATCTCCGTTTGTAATAATATTGAACTGCCTGAACCAGATTATAAAACATATTCGGATCAAAGATGAACGTATTATTCCGGAGTTTTCTCAGATTTTCAATTGTTTTCTGTTGTAAACAAATCAGTTTTTCCGGCAAAACAGCATCGGAATAGAAATATTTGAGCGATGTTTCCTGGTGCTGATGCATCCAGCGGTAATAAGTAAACTTGAACAGGTGATTGAAGAAAATGATAAATACGAACGGGACTTGATTCAATATATCGATTGATTCAACATCTTCCATAAATGGTAAGTCATATATACTTTGAAAATTCTGCTGGAAAATTTCGATGTAATTATCTTCAGGAGTGTGCGAATTCGACGTATGCAAATCAAAGAATATGCGGGAGTGCATATCTTTTAAAATTAACTCGTCGATTGAAAACCCCAGATCAACAGCAAGTTTGGCTATTTCTTCAAGAGTAAATGAAATGTCTCCCCTGATTCTCCGGTAAACGGATTCTCTACTAATATTTAAGGCTTCCATTAAATAATCGATTGACTTCACTCGGGAGGGGATACTGTTTAAAATTTTTGTTGCAATTGTATTTCTTAAATTATCCATAATATAAAAATAAATCATTTGTAATCATTTCAATGTTTTTTCGCTGCTGGCTGAGAAACGTAGCCTGAGCGATCTCGTTTGATTGGGAAATCAAGATCGAGCTTCTTTTCAATGAATGAATCCAATTATGATGTGAGGCAATTTGTTCGTTTCTTGTGGTGGGATATGAAGCGTTTGAATAGGTGAAAAATTTTGAAATTACATTTCCATCTATCGTTCCATACAAGCTATTTTTATCTATATTCAATAACGACAGATAAAAATAATTGGTTGAATCTGCATTGTTTATTCCACCAATCTGAATACAGTCTTCAATATAATTAATAAAATTGTTGATTTCCTTTTTTAACGTCTGTAATTCTTCGTTTGTTATTAATTTCCGAATATGATAATATTGAATATCCTGAATCAACTTCAGTATGATATATCGGTCGAAGATAAAAGTTATATACTTGATTGAAGGAGTTATATCCTTTATTTTTTGTTGCAGTAAAGCAATATGCTCCGGCAATTCAATTTCCGAAAATTTGCTATTGAATAAACCTTCTCCAAAACGATGTAAGCTTAAATAGTAATAAAATTTAAAGAGTACATCAAATTTTACAACAAGAAAAGAATATAGTCGATTTAGAGATATAAAAATTTCAGATGTTTTCGCTCTATTTAGTGATTCGAGAAAATTGTAATAATTTAAGTGAGTTGCATAAAAAAACTGATCGGAAGTCGGCATGATTTTTTGTTCCGGCTCCGTTAGATCAGGACTGTCTTTTTCGTTTTTCTCAATAAATTCATCAATTGAAAAATTTAAATTTACAGCTAACGTTACAACCTCCTCGAATGTAAAAGGAATATCTCCTCTCAATCTTCGATAGGTAGATTCTCGACCAATATTCAATATGTTCATAATATATTTGAGCGGTTTTGTTTTTTGGGGGATACTGCTCAAAATCGTTTCCGATAGAATTTCATTTAAATTCTCAATCATAAAATGTCATAATGATAAAAAAATATATGCAATACAGAGTTTACTCCTTTTTTGACGCAACAAAAGTACTATTTAGTAATGATATAATATTGCATAATCGGTATTTTTTTTGGCAAACATTACTATATGAAAAATTAAAATGTGCAGATTAGTCCACTGTTTTAAATGGAAAGCGAGCAATTAAGGTTTTGTACGTGATTAAGAAAAGAAATATAACCGAATTGTGATACGATAAATTAAAAACGGGGTATCGCTCCCTTTAATATGTCAAAATAAAACTATTTGATATGAAAATGATAAAAGCCCGCCGAAAATTAACGCTTAACCCTGTGAGATTGTCGTTTTTTCTACTTTTGGTTTGATTATTGAGATAACTTTATTTTTAGGGATAGTAGCCTGAAACTCTTTCAGATAGAATGGCTCAAAATAAGCGGTATCAACATAGCTTTTTGTCACAAATGCAATTTCTGCCTCGCCCGCCATATCCGAAGCCAAAGGATAAATTTCACTCCTGAAAATGGCGTTCGGCGACCGGATAATGTTTTTGCATTTATCCGCTCCGCTGCCAAAAAAGATAATTTCTTTTTGAGCGAGCGCTTCACTGTACAAATTTTCGTCGATAATAATTGCCCGCACCGGTTCTATTTCATTCAGATTTCCGTCATAAAGCGCAGCATACGCTTCCATTCGTCGAGCGTCGATCATCGGGCAAAGATACGACTCAGAAGGTGACAGACGGGTTGCCATCACCTTTAAAGTCGGTAAAGCTATCAATGGAATATCCATGCCATAGCAAAGACCTTTGGCTAACGAAACGCCGATGCGCAAACCGGTATAAGATCCCGGACCTTCGCTCACCGCAACTGCGTCCAATTTCCAATGGTTCGCCTGAACAAACCGGACGGCTTCCGCTGCAAAAACTCCCAAAACAGCCGAATGAGACGACAGCGCATTATTTTCCCTGTTCCATACAAGTTTTCCGTCTATGGAAATCGCTGCAGAACAAGTCTGAGAAGAAGATTCTATTAATAATATGCAAGCCATTCGTAATTTTTTTTAATTTTTAGCTCGCAAATATACCTTTTTTAAAGATAATACGCTACTTTTGCAAAATATTTTTTTGAGAATATGATTTTATCAATGACAGGATACGGTAAAGCAGATGCGGATTTTAGTAATAAAAAAATCGCCGTTGAAATTAAGTCGCTCAACAGTAAGCAATTCGATATAAGTTTACGAATACCTTCAGCCTATAAAGATAAGGAAATGGATATTCGGAATAAACTTTTGCAAACGCTGGAAAGAGGAAAAATAGATTTTACGGTTCTTGTTGATTACTCCGATAAATCGTTAACAACTAAAATCAGCGCAAATGCCATCGAAGGTTATTATGAAGAAATTAAAGAAATTGCTCACCGGTTGAACATAAATGAGCCTTCCGATTGGTTTTCCGTACTGCTTCGGTTGCCGGAAACCGTGAAGCCGGAAGCGCCCGAATTAGATGAAGAAGAATGGAAAGCGGTAGAGCAAACCATCGACGAAGCGTTGGGCGCTTTCACTCAATTCCGTATTCAGGAAGGGAAAATGCTCGAAAAAGTATTTATTGAAAAAATACGAAATATTACGCTATTGTCCAAAGAAATAGAAAATTATGAATCCGACCGGATTGAGAAAACTAAATTACGGATGCAGGATTCGCTTCGTAAACTTGATATTGCGTATGATGAAAACCGTTTTGAACAGGAAATGGTTTATTATATAGAACGGTTGGACATCAGTGAAGAAAAGACGCGACTGGACAATCACCTGAACTATTTTTCCGAAACAATGACCAACGAAAAAGGTCAAGGGAAAAAATTAGGGTTTATTGTACAGGAAATCGGAAGAGAGATTAACACCTTAGGCTCCAAATCCAATCATGCTGCCATGCAGAAGATTGTCGTACAGATGAAAGATGAACTGGAGCAAATTAAGGAACAAATATTAAATGTTTTATAACGGTGAAAGGAAAATTAGTAATACTCTCTGCTCCGTCAGGGTCCGGGAAATCGACGATTATTAAACACATACTCGCCAACAACCTCCCTTTGGAGTTTTCGGTTTCCGCCACAAGCCGTCCCCCGCGCGGAAACGAGAAAAACGGAGTGGATTATTATTTCCTCAGTCCGGAAGAATTTAAAGAAAAAATAAATGAAAACGGTTTCATTGAATATGAAGAGGTTTACCCCGACCGTTTTTACGGTACATTGAAAAGTGAAATTGAAAAAAAAATAGATACAGGTAAAAACATCATTTTAGACGTCGATGTAGCCGGCGGATTAAATATAAAAAAATTATACGGTAATAACGCCTTATTGATTTTTATCCAGCCGCCTTCTGTCAACGAATTGAAAAGAAGATTGGAAGTAAGAGGAACCGACTCGCCGGAAGTAATTGCAGACCGCATTTCAAAAGCAGCTTTCGAATTGAGTTTAGCTTCCGAATACGATGCAATTGTCGTTAATGATTGTTTGGAAAATGCAGAAAAAGAAACTATTAATATTATTAACAACTATTTAACACACTCATGAGAATTGGTATTTTTCCGGGTTCTTTTAACCCAGTCCACATCGGACATTTAGCCCTTGCAAATTATGTTGCCGAGTACGGAGAATTTGATGAAATCTGGTTTTTAATTACGCCACAAAATCCTTTAAAAAAGAGTACCGACTTATTGGATCAAAACCTCCGTTTAGCTTGGTTGACAAAAGCAATTGGCGATTACCCCAAATTCAAACCCTGTACGGTCGAATGGGAAATGTCTCAGCCGACTTATACAATCAACACGCTTCAGCGGTTGCGGATTATGTATCCTGATCATATCTTTGAATTAATTATCGGATCGGATAATTGGGAAACAATTCATCGTTGGAAAGATTATCAAACCATTTTGAAAAATTTCAAAACTTGGATATATCCCCGCCCCGGTACGGGGAAAATCATCTTTAATCACCCCAATGTTCATATTGTTAAAGGCGCTCCGAAAATGGACGTCTCTTCTACTTTCATTCGCAAAGCCATACATCGAGGAAAAGACATTCGCTTTTTCCTTTCCTTCGGAATATATGAAGATATTGTCGAAAGCAACGCATTAGCATCGCTTCAGGAAGAAATAAAAAGTACGGAGATTGAAAATTCGTAATACTTTTTTAACAGGGAAAATGAATTTTTCGTACCTTTGTAGCCTGTTGCTAAAATAAAGCTGATAAAAGCATGCATGAATTAAGTGAACAAGAAGTATTTCGTCGCCAAAGTTTGGAAGAATTGCGAACGTTGGGTATCGATCCATACCCGGCTGCCGAATATAAAGTAACTGCTTACTCCACAGAAATAAAAGAAAATTTCGCAGACGACGCTCCACGCCGTACCGTTCAGGTAGCAGGCAGGATTATGAGCCGCCGCATTATGGGCAAGGCGTCTTTCATAGAATTACAGGATTCCGAAGGCAGAATTCAAATATACATTACGAGGGACGATCTTTGTCCTGAGGAAAACAAAGATTTATATAACGTTGTATTTAAAAAGGCATTAGACATCGGTGATTTTATCGGAATCAAAGGATTTGTTTTCCGCACGCAAATGGGAACCATCTCCGTTCATGCCGAAGAAATGACCGTGTTAGCCAAGTCTTTGCGTCCGCTCCCCATCGTCAAATACAAAGACGGCGTTGCTTACGACGCTTTTGAAGATCCGGAAATGCGTTATCGCCAGCGTTATGTGGATTTGGTTGTGAATGAAGGAATAAAAGCTATTTTTGTAAAACGGACGCAAATATTTAATTCCATGCGTTCTTTCTTTAACGAACATGGCTATATCGAAGTAGATACGCCTGTTTTGCAAAATATTCCCGGCGGCGCCAACGCCCGTCCGTTTACCACTCATCACAACGCTTTGGATATTCCGTTATACTTGCGAATCGCCAATGAATTATATCTGAAACGGTTAATTGTCGGCGGATTTGAAGGCGTTTACGAATTTTCCCGCAATTTCCGGAACGAAGGCATGGATCGCACGCATAATCCCGAATTTACGGCGTTGGAAATTTATGTAGCTTATAAGGATTACAACTGGATGATGAATTTCACCGAGCAGATGATTGAAAAAGTTTGCCTCGATGTCCTGAAAACGACCGAAGTAAAAGTCGGCGAACAGGTTATTCAACTGAAAGCTCCTTTTAAGAGGATTACAATGATTGATGCAATTAAAGAAAATACAGGCATTGATATTTCAGGAATGAACGAAGATGCGCTTCGTGATGTTTGTAAAAAAATAGGCGTCGAACAGGATAAAAGTATGGGAAAAGGAAAACTGATTGATGCAATATTCGGAGAAAAATGCGAATCGCATTATATTCAGCCGACTTTCATCACCGACTATCCCAAAGAAATGTCGCCGCTTTGCAAACAACATCGAAGCAATCCCGAACTGACCGAACGCTTTGAATTAATGGTCAACGGAAAAGAATTGGTCAACGCTTATTCTGAACTGAATGACCCGATTGATCAAAGGGAACGGTTTGAAGAACAGTTGAAATTGTCGGAAAAAGGCGACGACGAAGCCATGTTCATCGATCAGGATTTTCTACGCGCTTTGGAATACGGAATGCCTCCTACCTCCGGCATGGGAATCGGAATGGACAGGTTAGTCATGCTGTTGACCGGACAAGCGTCCATTCAGGAAGTCCTGTTGTTTCCGCAAATGCGTCCCGAAAAAACACATCAAAAAGAAGAACTAACGTAAATCGACTGATTATGCAAATACCCTATAAAATAGGCATTATGGGTGGCGGAAGTTGGGCTACCGCTATCGCGAAAATTATATCCATGACGCAAACCAAATTTAATTGGTACATGCGTCGCCCTGATCAAATAGAAGAATTTGAAAATTTCGGACATAACCCGTACTATCTGACCGGCGTTAATTTCAATCTGGAACATATTACTTTTTACAATAATATCAATGAAATTGTCCAAAACAGCGATATTCTGATATTTGCCATTCCTTCTCCTTTTCTCAAGCAACACTTGCAGAAGTTGAACATACCGCTAAAAGACAAAATCATTTTATCGGCAATTAAAGGAATCGTACCCGACGAAAATATATTGGTTTCCGATTATTTTTCTACTTTCTATGGCATGTCTAAAAACAATATCGTGGTATTAGCCGGACCCTGTCATGCCGAAGAAGTTGCTATGGAACGGCTTTCCTATCTGAATGTTGCAAGTACGAATCCGGAACTGTCTGCCTTGATTACCGATATGCTCAGTACACATTTTATCAGAACGACAACTTCGTTCGACGTTACAGGCGTAGAATATGCTTCCGTGTTGAAAAATGTATATGCAATTGTCTCCGGAATTAATCACGGATTAAAATACGGCGATAATTTTCAGGCAATTTTCCTTTCCAATGCCATTCTTGAGATGGAACGGTTCATCAATACCGTAAGTCCCCAGCCTCGTAATATCTGCGATTCCACCTATTTAGGCGATTTATTGGTTACGGCGTATTCACGATTCAGCCGGAACCGTATTTTCGGAACAATGATAGGAAAAGGTTATTCGGTCAAAACCGCCCAGTTAGAAATGGAAATGATTGCCGAAGGATATTTTGGAACCAAATGTATCAAAGAAATTAACAGTCAGTACAACGTGGAAATGCCGATATTGGACGCGGTCTATTCCATTCTGTATGATAAAAAATCGGCAGTTCCGGCAATACGGAAACTGACGGAATCGTTTAAATAATTATGAAAATAACGTTAGATATAAGCAAAGTTTTCGATTTTATCCCGGAAAAACAAATTTTTGAGCGGGCAACAGCGGCAGAATCCGCTAATATTGCATTGGAAAACGGTACCGGCAAGGGAAACGATTTCTTAGGCTGGTTGCATCTGCCGTCTTCTATCACAGAAGCCGTGCTGAATGAAATTCAGAAAACAGCCGATGACTTGCGTTCCAAATGCGAAGTTGTGGTCATTATCGGAATCGGAGGAAGCTATCTGGGCGCTAAAGCAGTCATTGATGCCTTGTCCGGTTCGTTCGACAATTGGACGAAAAAACCGTTAATCGTTTATGCCGGACATCAAATCGGGGAAGATTATTTGCATGAACTCTCCGAATTTCTAAACGGAAAATCGTTTGGAATCATCAATATTTCCAAATCGGGAACAACTACCGAACCGGCGCTGGCTTTCCGCCTCCTGAGAATGCAATTGGAAAATGCAGTCGGAATTGCCGAAGCTCAAAAACGCATCATTGCCATAACTGACAAGTCGCGCGGCGCTTTACGTACACTGGCAACTCAGGAAGGATATAAAACATTTGTTATTCCCGATGATGTTGGCGGACGCTTCTCGGTATTAACCCCGGTCGGCTTATTGCCAATCGCCGTTGCAGGCATCGACATTCGTCAATTGATTGCAGGCGCTGTGAAAATGGAAAAAGCAACCGGAGCGGCTGTTCCGTTTGCCCAAAATCCCGCCGCCATTTATGCCGCAACCCGAAACGAATTATACAAACAAGGTAAGAAAATAGAAATACTGGCTAATTTCAATCCCAAACTCCATTATGTTGCCGAGTGGTGGAAACAGTTATTTGGAGAAAGCGAAGGAAAAGAAAACAAAGGAATCTTTAATGCATCTGTTGACTTTACCACCGATTTACATTCCATGGGGCAATGGATTCAGGAAGGAGAACGCACGATATTTGAAACCGTCCTGTCGGTCGCTAAATCACGTTTTATTGTTGAAGTTTCAGGAGCCAAGACCGACATGGACGGTTTGAACTATTTAGCAGGAAAACGGATAGACTATATCAACAAAATGGCTGAATTGGGAACTCAGCAGGCGCATGTTGCCGGAGGAGTTCCCAATATCCGGATTGAAATCCCCGAACTCAACGAATTTTATCTCGGACAACTGCTTTATTTCTTTGAAAGAGCCTGCGGAATCAGCGGATATTTGCTGGGAGTCAATCCTTTCGACCAGCCGGGAGTAGAAGCATATAAAAAAAACATGTTTGCTCTCTTGAAAAAACCGGAATGTTAAAAGTCGTATTCTTCGATATGGACGGGGTCTTATACGACTCGATGCCAAACCACGTACAAGCATGGGGAGAAACCTTATCCGAATGGG
>Ga0123357_10001159_pt1 | contig 27468 bp, 17 predicted proteins | sample TergutEmb28metaG_FD_89873 | JGI IMG/M metagenome (GOLD analysis project Ga0123357, IMG submission 89873) | Embiratermes neotenicus P4 segment gut microbial communities from Petit-Saut dam, French Guiana - Emb289 P4 | ecosystem: Host-associated > Arthropoda: Insects > Digestive system > Gut ...
AACTACAAGTCGTCAGCTCCTGAAGATGGGCACAAGGTGGCCCGAAACATGTTGAGCAACCTATAAAGGAGAAATAAACATAATACTAAAAGTGACATCTAGTTGGTCTCTTTATCCACGTTGTCACTTTTATTTGAAAGAATTACTGTTCCGAAGAATTTCACATGAGTTAAGTAAAAAATCAGTTTTTTTTTAAGTTTTCCACTAGCAAAGGAAAATATTGCATATTGTGTACTGTCAAATGCATTTTAAAATCACAGTATGTGACACATTTATTTGGTGTTAATTATGGCAAATGGCATTTTAACATCTGGGAAGAATATGGAGATATGATATATTTAATAATTGTGAGAATTATTCTATGTGTAGAAAAGGAATACACTAGTGCAGAGAGTTGATTCTAATATACAGGAACCTACTGCTCAGGTTTATTTTTAAAACACTAGATTTTTTAAAATGGCTGTTTCACATAGTTCCAGTGAGTGAAACCAGTTTCCTTTTAACAAAACACTCAAATTAGGCTCTCCCTTGCATGAAAACAAAAAGAAAAGTATGTTAGGAATAAAGCTACACAATGAATAAGGTCCAAGGTATTGAAACAAACTACTATGCACCTTGGTCAAAAACATTAAAAAATGTAAACAGACAGTGTAGACCATTTGCCGAACACATTGTGCACATACACTATACTTGAACCAAGGCCTGCAGAACCCATAAAAAGCACTTGCCATTCATCAGAACAATCAACTTTAAAACTTACGTACATTCAGAATTTTATTTATGCATGTGTGGTGCGTAAGAATTCAATGGAACTAACATCCTTCTTACGATTCGTACTTTGCTTGCTTCAGTTTGTGTTTCAACCTCAAGTAAATCAACTGATACCTTGATTTCAAACTGTAGTCAGGTTCTGAACAAATGATACCTTACAAAACATCCAACCATGATCACAAAGAAGTTTCAAACATGTTGAGGATGTGATGCATTAATCTACTTCAGAGACATATATGCAGCAAAGTTCTGTTCTTGTGACATTCTGTCACTGCACATAATTTCAAAGTTTGCAATTGCAGCCTACAGTGACAACTGGCAATAAGTAACAATTTAGTATTGTATGCCTGCTAGACAAACGTTTTAATGACATGGTGTTCTACAGTGAGTTTTCCAAAATAACATGGCATCTACTAGCAAAATGGTGTAACTAAGCGGATTTCCTACATGCATTAAAAAGTTCTAAGAAGAAAGCTGCATGAATCTTTCACTGTGTTTTAACACTGACCTGTTTTACTTTGGAACCAACATCCAATTGGTTGGTTTCATCTAAAATTTCATCCAAAGACAAAGGATGATCATCACCTTCCTGATGTCTTGACCTCATGTATTTTACAATCTTTGCAAGGACTCCAAACTTGTATTGTGAGCTGCCACTCATAGTTTTATAACTGCAAACATATTAACAATAATCAGTACTAGAAAGCAAATTTAAAGTTACCACAGTGGTGTTCATGGGGATTCTGAAGATGGAGGCAACAAGTTTCTCCAAAAATTTTGGTATTTATATACCAAACTGCATGGTGTCACATGCCAGAATATAAGAACCTTCAATGTCTTCAAATTCTATGCAACAAACAGAAATTTAAAAATTAGAGAGAGAGAAAAAAAAAACAGTTCAACATTTCGGAGGCAAAGATATAGATGTTTTCATGAACATGAATGTAATTTTCTACCATCCTTCCTCCATTCAGCAAATCTGGCATAACAGCAAGCATGCCTATCAATAAGACCAGAGAAACTACTGTAAAGTCTTGAGTTTCGATGTCCCTTTCCTTTCTGTTCAGTGTAACATACTACCTTGCCCTGTCCTTAACCTGCAACTTTATACCTCTGATTTATCATGCCATTGGTGCCTTCTGGGTTAAGTGGATTCCACATACAACAAAACGTTTTAAAAATTATGGCTCAACCAACCCTCTCACAACAGCTCCTACTGAACAAAAATCACAAATGCAGTTTGCATTCAAAACTAACTCCCCAAAAATGGTATACAATCTTCATACTTCCACTTTTACAAACAGATGACTTACTTAACAACATCAAGTTTGGGTCCAGCTGATGGTGGTTTTGATTTCTTCTTGGAGGATTCATCCTTCTGTGACTGGATGGAATCTGGATCTCTCTTCTTTTTCTCTACCCTGTAGAACAGTATCACAATTATATCTAAAACTGAGAACAACTGGTGTCTCAACGGGCTGTGAAAAAAGTAACAACACTGCCAAGACCTGGTGACTCACAATTTAGTCATGTCTCTTTTACAAACATGTTCCAAAAGGTGTTGAAGGGACTAACATTGCATATTTAATGCACATATGTCCCTCATAATACTATACGGTTTAGCAATGATAAGTCACTGTCACAGCTATGTTTTGTTATTTCTCCAACAGAAGCAGCGTTTTTGATTGAAAGGTTTCATACAATCAAAATCCGTCCATCATTTGTGTACTGGCAGCGTTTCTCATGATTGAAACAACACTAAAGGTAGGTTACCAATAAAAATAATGACACTGTGTTCAAGCAGTCAATGTTCCATGCAACCTCACAACCCAGACTTGCTGCAATATTTTACAATTAGTATGCATCACCTGAGCTCCTCTTAATAATATAAAAACTAAAAGACAACAGTTGGTGGAATATGTTACATACGTTTTTAAGTATGCTTGCATCTGTGACTTCTGTTTGTAACTACATGTATTGGTAACCCTAATCAAATATGGACTGAACTGTATGAGATGTAAGAAGAAAGGAAAGCAAATAAGACTACACACACACACACCTTTCATTGGCACAGTAAGCAATACATATTCCTTTTCATAATACAATAAGAGAATTTGTAGACATTGGTGAATCAGGATTTTCTAAGAGTGAAATCCTACAACACAGGAAATAAGTATGTCCCATGTTATGGACTGTCGTGAGATTGGAACAGATACTGAAAGCAACTATAACCACATAAACTGTTTTCATTGCACCTTCATGCAATTCTGTAATGCATGTTGTTAAATTGCATGGCAGAATATAAATAACTTCCACATTTTTCCTGCATCCATGACTCAGAGCAAATAGATCGTGGTTCCTATACGGTTTTAAGTGCCATCACTACCAACTAAATATGACCAGATATCTAATGTATATCAACAGATTATTACCCTTCTATAACCAATCTGTTGCCAAGTCTTTATTTGCCAACACCTCAAAAACTGTTATAAACAAAGCAACATTCATGAGTGGACATGCTAATGTAATACCTTCACATGTGTCCTATTCACATAGTGTGCAAAAGAACCATACTGAATGTGTTGCCAACATTTATACACAAAACCAAAGACTAATCATGCTTTATAAACCCAAAGCCTAAGTCTGGTTTATAAACACATGAAACCAAAATCTACTGTGCAAATTTGCGTTTTTGATGTATGTATACCCACAGTCATGAAAGTGTCTGTTATTAACACCTCGGTGGATTACAATATATATATATTTCCCGTTCCCTCTTATACACGTCGGCAAGACGAGGTTGTAGGGGAGGCAGAATGTATTAAATCATGCTTGGACGTTGACGTACAAATATTGTTTTCGTTAAACAAGTATCGGTATTCGGAATAAAGAATTCCCAACCCTAAAGTCCTTGAAAATACATAATTTTTCAACTATTCTACATCAGTGCGTCTTCTGCATACCCCTACACTAAAACAGCCAAACCAAACTGCAAGAATGGTACTGAAAACGTGTGGTACTAATACAAAACCAACTGCAGTGTAATAAAATGTATATCTACTAACCAAAATTCAGGGCAAAGGTGCAAGAAATAATCGTGCGAGTCGGTTCGAGGATCCAATAACAGTGAACGAAGTACCTGCAGCTTCCTGGTGGTACCCAGGTTCTAGACGTAACCCAAAGGAACTGTTCCCATTATCTCGCTGTGTGTCTAAACACACCGACAATTCTAATTCACAGCCGAAAGAGAACTTGGTTCAAACTTCACCTGAAAAGTGGAGAACTTACGTTGGTGTTGCTAACGCTCTCTTCCTGAAAAGCTCCCGTTCTCTTAGAAGTGTAGGATCCATTGTCCTTTCTGTCACACGAATTCTTCCTTCTTCAGTATGTCATTAGAACACGTCCGCCTGCACTAATACAACCAACAATGTACCATCTCCACCAAACCACTCCGCATCACACGTCACAGCACAGGTTAACCGTCAAAGCTCGACAATTCCAACCGCTCTCTCGCTCGCTATACTACACAGATCATACCTCTATACCATGGATCAGAGTACTCTATACTATATGATGTGTGCCACAGATCATATATATATCTGTACTCTGTTCTCTGTCTGAGCCACTGATCCGTGTGAGTATTTCCGTGATACTAACCACGGACTAGCGATACACACCATGGGTTATAGATGGTTCCAGGTAATCGTGCTTACGCTCCTTGCAGAGCTGATAAAGAAAGCACAAGACTGAATGGGTCTGCGCATAACACAGCGAATAGAATCAGTTGCTATGCAGGAAAAATGTTGTCCACCCTGTGGCAACATCCTATATAAGGCAGATCCTTATTACAGCAAACCTGTAGTCCACAATTTGGTGCCACTTAAGCTGCAAAACTGTAATAGAATGTAATGAATGTTCCTTTCTTGCATCTTTTTACAACCACAAAAAATTAACTGCAAAGATCCTTTCAGAATGTGGCAGAATTAAGACAGTTGAGGATCACATAAACTACAGCCACACACAAATTAGGTGCATTACATTTTGGGTATTTCTTCTACCATTCACTTACCATCTTCCACCAAAAACCTTAATACGTAGATACTCAAAACATTATCTGCTCTTGTGTGAGTGTGGGATGCCCCTCCTCACAGCAATTTTCAAAAACCGACTACATTTGATAACTTTTTGCTTAGGAGAATATATGTACCTAAGAGGAAAACCAGTTCAAGAAACTGCTTAACAGTATGATGCAAAGACTACAGTGTGTGTCACTGTTGCAGATCTGAATTTGCCTGTTGCACTGTTGCTTTGTCTCTGCTGAAATCATGCTATATGTTGTACAGCTGCACTGTGTACTTTCCATGAAGGTGACTGACTATGCATGATGTAAATCGGACCACACAGACAAGCACGAAGTGGTAGTTAGCAGACAGCACATTAGTTGAGTTGCATTTTATTACCATACACAGATGACAACAGTAAGTGGCAGAATTCTTGGACTGTTTTGAAGATGGAGACAGCAGATTCATATATAGGTAGCAAGATTTTGGTGTGCAGATTTCCACATTTCAGAGGATTTCCATATAGGTAAGGAAGCCAACAAGACTTGAGCTACACTGAAGATGGAGGCAGAAAGCTCATCCAAAAAAGTGGCACCTACATATGAAATTACATGTCGTCCTACCAGAGATCTTGAATCTTCTTCAGCATCACTGTGAGTAACTCAAATCTTGGCCAGTGGATACCAGGCAGCTTTACATTCTCTGAACCATGCATCATGATACACGTATGTGAGAATGACCAACAAGATGCATACTTCATGTTAGTGGCTGGACACCCCATGGATGCATGGTAAAATACTATATGCTACAAGTACAGAAATAACCTCCTGATGATGAACATTTATTTGTTCAAAACATGTAGAGGACAGTTTAAATGGAATAAATTAATGAGAAGAAGTGTGCATCTTGTTGGTCATTCTCACATATCTAACAGTTTCTTTTCTTCAATTTGGACGGACTATTTGAGGAATAAGGACACTCAAAAGCCAGGATCAGAGGAAGAAATAATATGAAGAAGGATAACATTACTGTTCGTAGCAATTCATGCTCTCATTAGAATTTTATAAAATAAATTACACTGTTCATTCATAAAATTATTTAAGAAAACAAACAAATCAATAATTACTTGCTATACACAGATTTTGTACAGGCGCTAATGTCACTTACCAAACATAATTACATTGTACAACCATAGATACATACTCCGAACAAAAAGATGTTAATACAAGACCTGAAATGCAGTGAATGTTCTCATTTAATAGCATGTACATCCTACTATCTGTCAGCAATAAATGAATATTGGCACTACTTGGAACTCCACACTACCATGTGCATTTGCTGATGTAGCTTCATCTATGCACAGTAGTTAGCTTTACATACGTTCGATTGTGAATGTGCACGTCTAGTAAGAAAATGTACAATAGACGAGTGAACACAGTGATGAGCCTAAAAATTGCAATAAATAACGAAGACGGTGGCAGAATTATGTAGCAAACATATAATTTGCGCCAAAAGAACATAAACTAACAGGAGCACACTTTATCACTTGGATGCCAGTGAAGACAGAAGTACATAGAGAGCATACCCACACACTCGCAGACTCACACACATGCAAGTTACTTAGTCATATGACATCACATTATCAGCTCAAGACACAAAATGCGAAGTCTGGCATTTACATATACAACTCGATAGCAAACAACAAGCTACATAATGGGAGACTTGGTTCTTTAACAACCAACTTGACCAAACCACCCAGCACTTTAGAAGTGCAGCTGGACAACAATACATCAATCATTTCAATCTTAAGCAAAAATATTTAACACAAACAAAGACACATGGCAGACCATCATACCAGTATTCCTTTCTAATCTGCTCAAACAACACAAAGCTTCTCAAAGCTTCCTACCTACGCTTCTATCTCCAAGAGAATGCCAGGCCCATGACATTTAATGCCAAAGCTTTAGAAACAACATATGTCCATCCATTAACACAAATGATGGGAAACATTTTCAAACTCATGTGCCAGTTTACTAAACCTATCACATACTGATCATAATCTTCCACTCTGTCTGCAGAGCTGTGGTCTTGGCATGATATGTTTCAACTTACACCTATTCCCTGGAATTAACCATCCACACCCCTTTTCCAACAATGCAAACTTTCAAAAACATCCAAGAAAACAAAAACCAATTCTCTAACCTTGTTTGTTTACAGAAGGAACTGATTTATTTATAAGCTGAAATACATGCTTCATCTTCCAAACTGTAACTGACAGTTCCTATGGCAATATAGAGGTGGGTAATCAGTAACTTGCTAGGTCAAAATGTAAAATAGCAAATGCTTGTTCTGGTCAAATAGAGCATAAACAGAAAGAAACTCAACCTGGTTCTGCTCCACCAAGTTACTTTACTAATTTAAAACACAAGCATCCTACACTTGTTAACCAGAGTGGCTACAAGTGTCCTACCTGTTGCTGATGTACTTGATGCAGTGATTCATGAGGCAACTGTGTTCTAGATACTGGGTGAAAGAACAGTAATGACTGAGCTACACAACACTAAAGTGGTGCACTGTGCTTGACACAAAGTTACCTCTCTCACAACAATACCTTATCAGACATCAGGATGATCAAGAGTAAAATGAAATAAAAAATACCACACATTAAAATCAATAAATTAACGTGGATTCAAACTGTCCCCCCCAACCCATGTCTGAGGTATTGAATCTTCTGAACCTATAATTAAAGTATTTCTGTTTTACGTTCCAAAATAAATAAACAATTTCCTGACTAAAAGTGTTTTCTCTAAGTATATATTCATTCATATGTCTATGTGCACTGATTTTTAAGAGGTTACCATTCATATAACAAAAAATGTAACTTATCTTACAAGCTTGCTTTGGGAACAGTTACCAAATGCTTCTGGACAGAGAAAAGTTGCAGTTGCCACCAATCTATTTGTTGCCTGCCCATCCAACACCTTCCTACACAGACATCATGGTGCTCATCATATCCAAACATTGTACAGCACAGCACAATATATCAGAGACTGAACACTGCTTAAGTAATTACAGCCAAGATTACTTCTTAGTTGGAGTTCCTCTCTGTGTCAGTCCCTCAAATCTCTTGAAAGTGTAGTTGATAAACACCCAATCCTTATAGATCACTTCTCCATCCTGGGGCAGTGGTGCAGCAGCTGTAACATTAGAGTGATACAAATGTAGCCATACAGTAATATTTACACATTTTCAAGTCAGCTTTCAATTCCAAAATCAGTGACTGTTGTAGATAAATAAAATCTGCAATTTACATGCTGTAAGAAGTAATGCAAAATGTATGGCAATCACAGGCACACTCCACTGAAGACCATGCTAAGTACATTGGTGAGAATTTGCAGTGACTTGCTACAACTACACTCAAGCTTACTCTTTGTATACAACTGGCTGTTAAGCTCTAGAAATATCTTATGTTCACTTTTCAGCATGGAACAATTCACAATATATACTTTTTACATCCAATTATAGGACATCTTGTCTATAGAGACCATGTGTAAATAAAATGTTGTAACTTAGTTTTCCAAAAGATGGGTTACAGTGATACTTTGAACAAAACGTCTGTATTACTGCACTTACGTATTTCAAGTTTGACATCAGGGAAGTCATCAAAATTAGATGTATCATCAATAGAGCGCACTTCAACAGGGATGGCAGCTGGGCGTTCACGTATGTGGTCCCAGTCCACGCCACGAAAAAAAGGTGCAAGTTTTAATTCATCCATGCCTCTTTGTGAACCTAAGCGCCGCTCTGCCTCGCAACAAAATCGTACTATTGTTTCCTTTGCCTCCTCTGAGATCGGAACCTCTGGTGGGAACGTCAACGTCTCTCGCCAATTCATTACTTTACGATACGTTTCTTGGGGATTCTCGCTGCAAAATGGAGGATATCCTGCAGAAAGAAAATACAGTGTTGCAACACTTCTCACTCAATGCCATATCACAGCATCAATACATTTTGCACAAATATAGACGCGATCTGAGGTTTTCAACAACAGTGAATACTGCGAATCTGATCAGTGTTACCATACCACTTCATCATTTTTATGAATACTTAATGACACTTTCAACGACCTCTTTCAGCAATCCCTGCACAGGCCCTGAGAGTTTCAGGAGAATGAGGCTCCCACACTTCAAGACAATCAGCACGTGTAGGTGGCTAGGTTGTCGACCCATGCCAGCCGCCTTTACCCGTCAGGAAATATTCCTGGTATTCATTTATGTTAGAGGCTGAGTAGACCCCAGGGCCAGTGTGCAGCTGGAAGGATTACATCACTGAAACATTCCAGTAACACAACTGGGAATCGAACCATCGCAGTGCCTCAACCAAATGTGCCACAGTGTGCCTTTCAACAGCATTAAATAACAAAATTACTGAATAATCAACTGGAAGAGACCCAGAAGAAAGCAGCTGCAGCCTAATTTGAGGTACTATGCTGCCATTTGTTTGGAACAATTTACAACTAAGTCAGGATAACCAGTCTTAAGACCAAGATTTCAACCTAGGAAATGGGGGTGTTAACCATTCAACCATCATACTCAGTAAAACCTCAAAGTTTTGCACATTATTGTCCCTCTGCAGTCATATCCCAGAAACACTATAATCTTACTCTGCACAGAGAGATGACAATAAAATTATTATAAATATAAAATATAAACACGGTGAATTCAACACGTACAGTGCAAAGTCAACAAGATTTCTTGCTCTTCCCAAATTTATTTGCTCTTACAGATGCAATGTGGGGAAAAGGGAGGGGAAGTATTAGTTAATTACATGGTATGCTACATATTTACACATGTTGTCATCCTGCCAAAGACATTCATGTCCCACATATGGTGTTTTGCGCATGAGAACAAGAAAGTGTAACATCTAGAGTGAATGCAACGCCTTTCTGTCCAAATGTTTGTCTGTAATAATTTCTACGTGTGTGCTCTCAGGGTAACAGATTCTGATAGAATGTTTTAAGATGCTCCACGAACGGAAACATATAAAGCATACCCACACCACTCAAAAATCAATGCAGACACTTCAGTGGAATAAACTACATTACACTATTATATGATGAAGCCCTTTTAAGAGAACTCTGTAACTGCAAATGTGGCTACTATTTTGGCCACTGTCCATCATATTAGGTTTTTCAAAGACACAACGTTTGAGAAAGTGGATCTGTTTTTTAACATCAGGTGTAATAAGAGAAAGGCTCTACTCAGCTGGATCCAGCTGAGTGGAAACTTCCATTCATTTATTTGTACATTCGTTCATCCATCCATCCATTCATTGATCCATTATACCTACTGACAGAAAGAGTTCCACTTTCCAAAATCATGTGTTGAAAACACTATATATGATGTACAACATCCAAAATAATAGTCAAGTTTATTTTAACACATTAATGAAAAAACATTAAGATATGGCTTAAAACTGTGTCCACGCGCGCGCGCGCCCCCACACACGCTCTCTCTCTCTCTCTCTCTCTCTCTCTCTCTCTCTCTCTCTCTCTCTCTCTCAAGTTCCTCTTGACAGCTGTCATGAAACAAAAAAATAAGATTATTAAATTTACAAAATTTGTCCATGCAGACATTTCATCTCCATACCTTTTTGGTTGGATGGGCTTCTTCTGAGAAATTTTATGAAATTTCCAACTTTGTCTGACTGACTCTCTACACATTTGCTTCACTTAATTCCAATAACTTATCTTCATAAGCATACATTACAACACAGACATTATAGTAAATAATCACACATTTCATGTGTGTTCATAATTCAATGCCATATTTATGTGATTCAATCTCTTTTCTGATCTACTGTGATGTTACTTCACTTTTAAATACGCCAAAACATTCAGAGAAAACCCCACTCATAAATATGATCCTTACAATGACACTAAAGCAATGGAAAAAAAAGTCCTCCATTTATGGCACCTTTGTTTTATGCACCATTTTCCAGGCACACAGTTATTTCATAAGTTAGTATTTACTTCCATATGGACAAAAAATATGATACATTACATTACAAATAACATACCAATAAGCATTTCATACATGATTACACCAAGACTCCACCAGTCACATGCTGGCCCATAGCCTGTCTGCAAGAACACTTCAGGTGCAATGTAGTCAGGTGTGCCGACTGTGCTGTACGCCAGAGCCCGCCTGTTTTTCTTCCAGCTTTCAGCCCTTCTCTTACTGTCCATTGGGCTTGAAGCTGTAACACAGTAATATGTATAAAGCATACGATAAAGTTGGTAAGATGTACATGAAACATAACCAGTGATCAGTGTGCAAGCTGTAAGTAGCTGAAAGTCTGATCTGTAATAAAATTACTCTCCCAGTTTGCACACAAATAAATGGCAAGCTGCGAAAATCTGTATCAAAACTGCACAAAGAATATGAATAGAATGAGCATTAAAAGGGAATTTCGAGCAGAACCCATAAAGCTTACTCTCCTACTGCAGAGGAGGACGATGACTGTTACTACTACTACTACAATTACTATCATAATCATCATTCACTCTCCTTATCTCACAGCAGTTTCGCTGGTTCTCAAAAGAGTACCAGTCTCACTGACCATGCACTTCTTATTCAAAGTTCAGCCAAAAACTTTCTGACTATACTGCAGGTATCAAGAATTACTGCTTTCTTTATTAGAATATACAAAAAAAGGCAGAGATTAAGTAGTTTTAAACTTTCAGGTAGCTTGTTTGGAACAATGCCCCATGTGCAGTACTAATGGTATTATACAAGCTATTTTTGTTGTTCTTGTTAGAAGGAACACTCCCCCCCCCTTCAATTTGATAAGGCACACAGGGGCCAGTGTAATGGGTAATAGCCTCCAAATTTCATCCACTGGTCTTCTGGGGCCACTCAAGATACAAGAATACTCAAAGCAAAATGAAGAACATAGTGCCATCTGTGGGTGTCCTACACAATGTGTGTTATTGCATCCAGGCATGTATTAAACATGATATCAAACAGATCCTGTACTTACAATGCATTAATTTTTGGGCATTCTATACACATAAATGGCATCATGCAGTGCCATACACCAAAGAAATTTTGACAAAACACAAATGAAATAACAATGTACACAGTATTTCAATTATTACACCCCACTCATAAGAATTTTTTGTGTCCTGTTTTTATGGCCTGACTTTTACTACGGTCCCACAGTGGGAGAATAAATGCCACAACAAAACCCACTCTACCAAACATAGTTCTTACAGTAAAATACATTTATTCATTTTACACACTTAGACAAATTTTGACTGGAAACATGCTCAAACCTGACTGTCTCACACGTTACATTTAACACCCAACATTAGGAAAAGTGCGCATTCAAATTTCACACTGACACACGAGTAATGGAAAGTGATTTTTAAAAAATATGATCCAGTAACTTTCCAGTAATCATCTATTTCAGTATCTGATGATGGCAAAGCCTCAGCAAAGTTTCGGACTGACATTATGCACAAAGACGGACCTACTATCGGCCACACATTTCTGACCAGAGGTTTCAAATCACAGTCTAGGTTACTGCTTTAACATTTATTTAAAAAATGTCCTCCTAACACTGCCTCATCCTTTAACTGAATTAACTTTTTTACTTTAAGTGTTATACGTACTGAAGTCGGAGGGTTTGGCTTGACTGAGATCGCGGTAAAAGTCAGTACGATGAGACTTCTTCAACCCAGTGCAGAGGCCAAAATCAGAGAGCTTGATATGTCCTCGGGCATCCAGGAGCAAATTGTCAGGCTTAATGTCCCTGCACAGAAACCACAATGACAACAAATAAAGCTCCCATGACAGCTACTGTGCTCAAGAACAACATCCTCCATGCAGTAATGTTGAATCAATATCTTGTACAATCCGGCATTATATAAACTTTGCCATCATACTTTCTGGACCTAATAGCATTAAATTATGTCTTGTTGGGATTCACAAAGGCAAATGCCTACAAGAAAAATTAAAAAATGGTTGAAAACTTGATGGCTGTGATTACAGCTGCAGCAGAAAACATGTATTCAAGGTATAATGGATGCGGTTACATAAAATGACAACGGATGCACACATAACGTATTAATATATATATATATATATATATATATATATATATAAATATCCCAACATTCATTGACAATGTGCTTGCCGCAGCTATGGTGTCTGTAAACCACATTATTTGAACTCATGAACCCATATACTTCAGCTCACATGATTCTTAAACTTCCATGATTTTACAGCTCAAAGTGTGTGTTGCTTTATATTTTAGACTATCAAAAAGGGTGTGTTGCTTCATATTTTAGACTATCATTTTTCTAAGCTGCAACACGTTTTAGATTACTGTTCTGACCTGAAGTCCGCTACAGATCCGCAACTACGGTAAAACAGTACACTTCTAATTTACACCTCTGTCACAAATTAAGCACCTCTAACAAATCTTATCATTCTTATATACACAACTATTTAACTTACCTATGTATAAAGCCCAGCTTGTGTATGGAGTCAATGGCTAATGCTGTTTCTGCTATATAGAACTGTGTACATTCTTCAGAGAGAGTGTCCTTTTTCATTAACAGTGTCATCATGTCTCCTGAAAAAAGTCAAAATGAATTCATTCAATGTCCTTGTTATGTCAGTTCCAACTGATATTAAGATAAATATTAGTTAATAATAAGTCCAGACACCTACACACACTAACTGGTTTCACTGAGGACTGACAGGTATTTAGTGTCAGTATCACACTGACAAAAATGTGATATCTGTACACCAGAAAGTGCACATACTTTCTGCACTAATTATTTTCTGTATTGCATGCCTCACACACACACACACACACACACACACACACACACACACACATCTTTGTTAATTTACTGCAGCTCTAAATTTGTTGTTGCAATTCAAACTAAGCTACACATGAAACAGCAATCAATATAGAAGCATCACAAAATAATTAGTATATTTAACTGATTTAGGAATAAGTTTAACAGAAGCAACCCTCTATCCTAAGCCTCATCTACTAGCAACAGTGAACTGTGGGAGAGAGGAAAAAAATTATGTACACAAGTCACAGCAATTCATAACAACAATAATTTGTGCCTGTCAACATGGTTTCTCTTTTTTTATCTTCCCACAGCCAACCAATTCAAAACACAATGCACACTTTTCAAACTCCTATCATAATATAAAATGTTGTGATGCTTGCTAGCATGGCACTAACATCACCTACACATCAGAAATTCCTATAGGCTGATGCAGATATGAGGCATTCACAGAGATCAACAGACAGTGGTCTTCAATATCATACTGATGAACAATGATTGCCACATAAATTGATCAAACAGTATTTCTGAAAACTTAAAATGTAGTTGTTTTCTACTGATATTTTACGGTGTATTAATGTTCAATACAAGGAAGCAAGCAATGAACCAAACTCTGCGTGAGTACGTCAGTTACTAACCTCCTGGAAGGAACTCCATAATGAGGTACAGATTGATGGGATCCTGAAAACTGTAGTACATTTTAACTACCCACTGGTGATCAGCTTCCACTAACACATCTCTCTCTGCTCGCACATGGGCCACCTGCTCCTTCTCCAACATGTCAGCTTTCCGGAGGATCTTCATGGCATACACGTGTCCTGTGTCCTTCTTCTGCACCAGTCTCACTTCCCCAAATGCCCCCCGTCCTATCACTTTCAATGGTTCAAAGTCCTCAACACCCAATCTTGATCTCTTCAGCCTTAGGAACTCAGTCTCCTTCTGTGCATGTTGCTGCCGCTTCTCCTGCTTCTGTGCCTCTGTCAGGCCCTCATCTTTAAGAGATTCTTCTAGCTTTGCCAACCTGTAATACAAGAACACTATCAGAACCAATATGCCCACAGAATACCAGAATCAACTGCAGTCCAGTATTGATGTTACAGCCCTCACTGCCTTATGTTGGAAGCGGTAACAAATATCAGAAATGCAGTAACACAAAAACTAACAAACCAGATATTCTAATGAAGCAAAAACTGCACAGAACCTTCAGTATCACCAAGCACATGTACACATGTGTCAGTAACCGTATCAGCAAATTATCCAGCACTAGGCTCTCCATTATGGAGTCAAACCACTCAGTTCAAAATCCAAGTTCTGACCATGATGTGGGTCAAAACACAGATTCTGGCAGTGAAATTATAACAAGAAACTGGTTTAACCAACAGATCACCTGTAAAACCATTTATTATTACATATGACTGCATGTACAGCACCAAGTAACATGCCACAGTCTACTCTAGCTGTGAAGTCTTCACAGCATGGCATGCAAATTGTCCAGACATGCATTAAACTACTGTAACAATGCCCTGAAAAGCGTCAACACTGCAAGCAATCTACTTCCATGACACTACAAAATTCAATACTGTAGATGTTATCTGAAATACATTAGCACATTTTTTATAATTTCAGTATGGGACTTGTGTGTGACACTGCATTTCTTTGAGACACAATTTAAATTACAATCTCACACCACAAGTCATGGCATACACTTGGGAACAGTACTGCATTCTTCTGGGCAAAGTCACACATACAGACAAGTCCACTTAGTGAAACAATGCACACAGAGGTGAAATAGGTCAGTCTGCCATTTGATTTTGTGTGCAGCAAACCTTCTTCTAACCATTACACTGCACTTTCAAGTACAAGATTTGAATTGCCTGCATGATGACAGTTGCCCCCATCTGAACTATTCCTTCTCTTCACCATCTCCACTTGCACAGAGAAAGATGCCGTGACTTGTAATTATAGGATACTCTGCATAATAAACCTGTTTCCTGTTAAATATCCCATCATTCATCTCCAGGTTATTGAAATCATGAGTGATACTCTGCATTATATTTCAAAATGAAGATTTCTGAAATATTCAAGCCCCTAGTCAAAGAACAAACTTCTGCCTAAGAGAGCCAGGAACTCACTCACTCCGAATGCAGGCTACTCTGGAGGTGGACGAGGGGAAGGGGTATAAAAGAATACTAATGGAGGTAGAGGAGGAGTCAGATGGGCTAGGGAAGCAGATGAGAGCGATGACAAAAAGAATCATTACAAAAGGCGGAAAAGGAAGAAAAATAATAATATGGAAAAATGAGTAGGTAGAAATCAGCAACAAGCATGGGAGATGTATAAACAGTATGTGCTATAAGCTGTGATGAGGTGGGGAATATCAGAGTTATCAAATATGCACATACATAGCAGCATACTGCACAAAAATTGTGATTTTTTTATAATAAGGGATATATATATATATATATATACACACACACACATATCTTTTGATTGATACGTAATGCACCTCACTATATCACACCCCACACTTCACTTTATTTTAACAAACCTGTTTTGAACAAAGTCATGTAATAAGGAAATGAAGTCAAGTTTTTGACCTAAGTAAACAGAATTCTCATATACAAATACAAGTTTTAATGCATTTTTGCCAAATGTGAAGACCTGAGCCTTTTGTGTGGTATTCAGAGCAGTCTCCCTGAAAGAATGAGTCTTCTGCATAATAGACAATAGAGTCTCCACGAATGTGGCAATGTATGCCATAACAGCTAGAAGCCGAGAAATAGGGTGCAGTTGTGACTGATAACTTGTGTGTTTAGTTGGTGACATCGGTTAATTTTGTGCTACACTGTCAACAATGCTTTACAGAAATGAGTACTGATGTACGTATGGTGTAGCAGCAGCAAAAATAGTAGATTAACCAATTTGATGTTTGTTGGACCGTGCATCATTGTGATAACTGAAGAATAAAAACCAACTAGATGCCACTTCTTAATTTATTGCACCTCTTATAGGTTCATCATGTTTCAGGCACTTCTATGCTCATCATCAGGAGCTCACGACTATAATGTTGATTACCACACTGGTCCTTTCGTTCTTGGTTTGCTGTAGGCTGGAGGTTAGGTGCGGGTAGGCTGGAATAGTGTCCGGGCTGCAGGCTAAAGCATGATGTGCTTTAGCCTGCTCCTGATGACGGGCATAGTAGTGCCCGAAGCATGTTGAGCCCATAAGAAGTGCAATAAAATAAGAAGTGGCATCTAGTCGGTTTTTACTCTTCAGTTAGATTAACCAACTTTCACTGATTATGACAAGACATGACCTTAGTACGAGTGTGATACGATCTCACTAAAACTGCAATTATGTTTTATATTTTTCTATGACAAGTCCATACAATACCTCTGTTTGCGCTCAATATGCTGAGCTATGAGGTTGCTGTAATAATTTTCTAGTGTGACCTTTGCCTTTGTTGCCTTGTCCAGCGTATGACCACTGAACCGGATCGTATTCTCCGTGGCCGTCATCTCCAGGACCCCTGTAAACCAAAACAGAACACAAACCTTTACTTCTCCAAGTTAAGTTCAGCTTCATTTTCTGAGAAACTAAGCAGTAATTAACAAAACTATCTTTCAAAGCATCTTCCTAGTAACACTGTAACATCAAAATGCACATGACAAAAAACACGGATAATGCATTAAGATGGGAATTTAACCGTAGTGCACATTCCTCTCCAGATGTATTTATTTCTACACAATAGGGGACAAATTCCAGCTGTTGTATGCACCACTTAATATTTTAATTCAATCCATCTTATTTGTAAATGAAAATTTATTTTCTAGTTTTAAAAACATCACGAAACAGTGATCAGTCAGACAGCAACACATATTAGTAAGATTATTTTTCTAGTCAAATCAAATCGTTAGACAGACAAGGTAGGGCCCACAATACAGCAAATGTATGCAGAATCCCCACAAGTGCATCCAATCCCCCCCCCACAATTTCCTGTTCTCCACCTGTAACCTTCATTCATGCAGCTACTACTGCATTAATTTTAAACAAAACACTACATGGCTAACTGTAAACACTTTTCTTTAATTGCAGTTTACTTACTAAAGCTGTCAGTTGGAAGCCGTATGATAATACTATGTTGCAGTGTTATTAACCCTTCCCCAGTGCCCTTCTCATTTTCATGCACATGTTTCTAATGCCATACTGCACACATCATAAAGGAAAGGTATGGCTCAGTCAGTGTAAAAACCTCGCTACAAGTTGGAGCATCACGAGTTCAATTCCTGGCAGGGGCTGAGATTTTTCTGACAGAACTGTCTTCTGAGATGTAACACTCTGTAGCCCCTAGATGTTAATAATGCTTCAGAGGAACCTACAGCCCGCAACATCACATTACACATGATGGAGGCAGGAAGCTTTTGTAAACTGACAGTACCTATCGACCAGACTACATGGCATTACATCCCTGAAGGCTGTAATCTGCATATCCACTGCCATGATAAGTTCAACCCCCTGATTTCTCTTCACCAGATTGACTCTTGGACCCAACCAGCCTTCTACCCAATGGAAAACAAGGGATTCTTTCCAAAGGGATAAGTGACCTGGTGATTGAAAACGATTGCTCACATTCACCTACACCCGAGGATATGAATGCATGAAGCCACACCTCCACTCCACCACACATCTCCAAAGCAAAGTACTGAAATTAATTATATAGTGGGGCAACTTTATGTTTTACTGTACATCGATCCACCTACAGAATTTCAGTAACTGTGCGTTACCTACTAAATTCAAATTCCAAAACTAAATTCGCTACACCCAAGTATTGCAACTGACTACCAAATCATAATCATAACAGGCTATGAAGACGAACGTCTATTACCCACAATGTCAAAACTGTTAGCACGTGACTGTTCTTAAACGATGACGTCAATGAGATCAGCGGTATTTAACCCAATGACGATGAAATGTAATCTACACGTTACATGAAGACTCAGTTTGCGCCTCACATAGGATACTGACTGCTTACATTCCGAAGACGAAACAGTTAATGCCGCATTGGGGCACAATCGCTGTTCACCACACGAATTACATGGAACAAAGGAGCATTGTACAGGCAAAATGCAGAGCCCCTTATGTTAAACGTGACGTTACATACAGTGCAGCCAATGACGTAGATACGGACCCGTCAGACCCCGCGGTGCGGCAGGGTCGGTGGAAGGGCGGGATGGGGGCCAAAGGAACACAATTCTACAAATGTTTGTGGATTCTTTCGAACTGGACTCCGTTCTTCTCACACAAGGCAGCATTCTGGATCCCTGTTACGAGATCTGGGAGTAACTTCGCTAATAAGGGGGCCCCCAGCCGGTATCTACGCCACTGTAGTTAACGGCACTGACAGCAATGTTGCGACAATCACGCTACCTTTCGGGTAATCGACAAAGACTACTGTCATTGGTCAGGGTGAAGTCGGGTCAAGATATTCGAAAATGAAAAAATGAAAGCAGCATTGTTATCCCTGGAAGGACAGGACAATAACTACATGACGCAACATCCGCAATTAGCACGCTTTTCAAAACACGAGGAAATGTGTTGAATGACCTTATTGTATTGTGAAGCGGCCGCCTGCGTTTATTTGCGGATGATTATTATTATTTTAATATCGTCCGTGCATTTTTTTTTTAAAGAGGCCACGGTCTGAGAGTTTGTTCCGGTCGGCAGTTCGTTACGTTTCCCGGATGGAAATGGTTTCTACATAGCAGTACGCGATACAAACAGAAATCAGACAACACAAAGGAACGAGCCCAACCGGTTCAAAAGCCTCAGTTTTGTCGTCATCGCAAGACAGCAGTCACAGTGGATGAACATCTGCAATAGATGTCATCTCTCGCAGTTGGGTCATACAAAATTACCATCGGTCCTGTGCAAATGTCCAAGGCTTTCGCCTCCTTTGTCTCCGTTCTCCTGATGTATCTGCCACTCGGACTCAACCTATACAATCCGCACAATAAACTGTTCTCTATTTGAAACCAACCTCAGAGACCCAAGCGCTGATACCCAACTACATCGAAGAGAACACTACGGACGCAGCAGCCAAGCGTTCGCATCCCGGCGGGGCTTATTTTCTCTTCTTCAAAACTACCGACGCTGGGGCTCACCCTGCCTCCTATTCAATTTGTACCGAGATTCTTTTCCGACAGTAAATCGGGGAGTAAAGCTTGCCATTCAACTCCATCTACTGCGGTGGTTAAGAATGAGTGGAGCTATACCTCTGCTCCCCCTATATGTCTTCACAGCCTGAACAGGGACAAAATTTTAACTTTACGTTGTATATAGTTTGTGCAAAAGATTAGCCTAGAAATGGCAGCGGGTGTGACTTTACCATTTGAGGCTACGAGTAGAAATTTCTGTATCAAAACATCACTTCAAGAAAGGGTGTGGTGTGAGACGCGTGGAGAGAAAGCATTAGAACTGCGGTACTGAAACAGATGTAACAACGAACGTGCAGGGGTGGAATGTCAGTTCGTCACCGAACAAAACACGATATTATGTTTATGTAGCACGACTGCAACCATCACTCCGCGTCTTTCCAGTATGTTAGTCACTTGCACACTGCTCACTGCCGGACGGTGAGGTGTGAATTGTTGTTACACATATTACAATACATACACAAAACATACATAAACCTGTGTTGCTGAAACCCAAATATTATAAAATCGCCATCAAACAATCGAGTTGCAGAGTTCAAACAAAAAAAAAACCACCAGTTTGCTTTCGTCTTTACAAAGAGCGAATGGCATGTCCTTTTACAATTTTAAGCATTAATAAATTTGAATTACAAATATTTTGCCCAACTCTACTGCCAAGAAGTTAAAAATGAGTGCTCCGCGGATCGCTTGGAATCCGCGGAGCACATTTTGAGAACCACTGAACTAGTGCATACTAAACTTGTTATTCAAAGACTCTGATAGCAACTGCAAAAGGTTCCTTAGACAAATTAAAAGTCATACCTGCTAAGATGACAAAGGCGACTCTTGTCCCATGGCGACGGGACAATGCCCGACAACAACGTCTCCAGTTATCAACTGCACCTCGTACTTTGCTAGACTGTTTATTTGATGGAGCTTCTTGTGCTAACAGCCTAACTTTGTTAGGCCTAATATTTACGTAGAATGATGACCACCAAATGCCCGGACAATGAACTAGCATTACGGCCTTCAATTGGCTCTCTTGCATAGTTCGAGAAGATGGAATTCTTGTCCCCAGTTTAGACGCCATGTGATACCTAGGGACCCTTTGCACAGTTTCCTGCTCCAGGGACGGTGATCAAGCCCATCGAATAGACCCGAATGAGATTTCTATTCATATGTGATGATAAGATTGCAAACGTCGTAGTCTGTCACGTATTATGCAGATTTTGCATGCGGGTTCTTTATTTTCTAAATAGCTTAACCCCGTATACCGAATTTCACCCACATGGGATGTTATGGGAAGCACGGACAGAAAATAATTTACGCCCCTAAGTATAGCATGGTTTTCAAGGCGCCTTTTACAAAACTCAGACCATTCAATAAATTCTGTGCACATCCGTATTGCATTTTATCCGAACAAACAAATGAAATATGTCAAAATTTAATTTACGCCTAGGAGATATGCCTCTCACTTTACCGCCTATCATGAAACTCACAACTACTGAACAGCATCAGGCAGAGACCTTCTACACCAAATTTCATCCAAATCGGTCATGAAATGTGGAAATTACGGGTAGAAATTCGTTTTCGTCGGCGCGACTGTCACTGAGTCGATTTTCACGAAACTCAAGGCTTATTCAACAATTCCTTGTTTAAAAAACCTCCTAGGCCTAATCCACAATTCATGATATCCCACAAAAGGTTTAGCTGCCGACAGCGGGTCACAGACGGACTGACGTGTTCACCTCTGTTTCGTAAATAAGGCCTAAGAGGGCAGAAAATTTTTGAACGGTACATCCCTACAGTGAACACAACACGATTACCACTGCCAAATACAGGTTTATTCAAAATGATTGTCGGGGTTTTAACAACCTCGTTATCCAGACGCAACACCACGTGATTTCTTTCTATGGGGTTACGTCAAGGATCAGGTTTATGTTCCTCCTTTTCCCGCAAGTATCCCGGAGCTGAAGATACGAAATCAGAACCGCCACTGAAACCATCACCGCTGACATGCTACAAACATGGAACGAACTCGATTATCGTGTTGATGTGTGTAGAATCACAAAGGGTGCACATACAGAGCACCTGTAAGGTATGTAACAAAAACTTGGAGTGTTGATCTATTAAATAAAAAAAATACATATACTCCTATCTCAAGCGTATTGTGTATGACAAGTTGTTAAAACCCCGACAATCATTTTGAATAACCATGTATTGGTCTCCAGAGTAACTCTACTCAGTCTATCTTTATCGGTGGCGCTAACGATGGGTAATGTAACCCTGCAATTCATTTCGCAATTTCTAAAAGTCCTTTCCAGTCCTTATAAATCCACCACCTACATCTAATATACAAACACATTACACAAAAAAAATTTCTTCACACTTGAATTAGGCAAAACAATACCGAACTCTAAATACAATGCATTTATCATACGAAACATGAGTCCCTGTGTGGCCGGTGTATGCAAAGCTCCTTACATTTATGCAATTACGCATAAACAAGGCCGAGCTACACCCACGAGAACAATGGATTACAATACACATTTTACAAACACACTGTACAATGCTCACGCAAACAGGAGGCACACACTTTGTCTTGCCACACTTCTCTATAACGTTACGCAACCTCTCCTGTATTAAAATGCAGACTGGGTACCGCACAAACCAACTGCTTAAGTTACGTTAAAAAAAAAAAAACGCAACTGTAAAAACGGTGGCCGTTGTAAAGAAACGCTCCTGAAATTCTAGCCAACTACAACGGTAATCGTGGGCCGGGTAGCTCAGTCGGTATAGCGACTACGAGCTGGACGGTCCGGGATCGAATCCCGGTGGGGACGAGATTTTCCACCCGTCCAGACCGGCCCTGGGGCACACCCAGCCTTCTGTAAAATGGGTACCGGGTCTTTCCCGGGGGTAAAGTGCAGCCGGGACGTGCCGCGGTCATGGATGAGTAGAGCTATATCTCCACCCACCCTCTGGGCCACGCCGAGCCTGCAACGGGATCACTTTTTTTTCACAGTGGCCATCGAAGGGTGAAAAAGGAGTTCATCGCAGACGTTCTTCCGGGACGTCTACCTTTTGATACCGAAGCCACACATTTTTCCGTGAATATACAACAACCGCGGAAGACAAAACGGGATGCGCCATTGCACGAAGTAGGCTTGACCGGTGCAGGGCATTAATGTAGGACGCTGCTCAGTCACAGTTACAATTATTGCCCAACGCTGAAGTTAATTAGTTTACACAGCTACAAACATGTATAAACAGGCCTATATTCACATCGGTTTTGCTCTCTTTAGTTGCCACATTCCGTACACGCATGCTCTCCTGCCAGTTATGTTACCACAAATGTCAAAGGCATCAGCACAGATTCCAATGACACATGGTTTCAGCCAATCCATATTACAGCATAGCCCAACGCCGACGACTCTGCATCGATAAGCCCCCGTTAGTCTGATGTAACCATGCTTCAATCCATTCTGCGCATGCGCTGCAACGTAACACATCATGTTACCTAGGTTTGGAGTGCGTTGCATTATAGTGTATTAGTTGGTATTACAAAGTTCAGGCAGGGCCGCCGAGAGCGGGTTCGGGCTTTAAGGGAAAAAAAATCCCCCCCACCAAGCGTGGACCAGCAAGAGAAAAAGCAAGGAAACAAAGTAGACAGCGCCGTACGCAAGATGGCCGATGGCCGCATATACCGTCAGCTCAGCAAACCACTACCTAACTACACATGATACTATCGAGAAAGACAAACACTTCAGTAAAATAGTCAGGCCCCGGTAATTTGCAGAGACTTCCCCACCCCCCTCTCGACGGAACTGAGTTCAGGTAGCGGTTCGTTGTATTTAGGTTAGGTAACGGAAAGTTAGGGTATGTTGTGTCAGGTTATGGTACACGAGGTTCTGCAGGTAGGTCTAATTATGCCCTTAAACTGAATTCGACTTTAGTTTCCACATGTAGACACATGCTCTTGATGCCCGTACAGGACTACTGTATTGCTAGGCATCCTGCCACGATCCGGGTATGTACTTTTACACTACATCTATCTACGCCCACATATTTTACCTCATATGCATTACTTCACTCCTCCTTTTACTCTACTTACATATACATAAAACACCCATTTTATCCTACATATATAAATTGTTTACCCTTACTTTATTGTCAAGGCTTCATGTGTAATAATTCTTTAACATTTCTCCTATACAATAAAAATTGTATCATTACACTGCAAAGGTATGAGATCTCACACCTGCTTGCAGTTTTAATTTTTCCTTTATAATGTTCTAGTTATAGGCCTGATAATGGCTTATTTAAGCCGAAACATGTAGCCCATTTACCCTGTATTGTGAGTTGTGTATGACTACTTGGAAAAATAAATATATCTTTTTACAGATGGTGTACATTTTCAGTTCTACACAGGTTTCCATTTCCAATAGATGTATATTAAAATTACCAAACCACAATGAAATCGCACGAATTTCTTACTGTACCGTTCACGATCATGGCGCGCGCGCGCGCGCGCACACACACACACACACACACACACACACACGCGCGGAGTAATATCGACACGGTAACTTTAACCTTTTGGCGCCGGAATGATTTTCTTTAATTTTAGCACACCCTGTATATAAAATGTAAATAATACAGGAACCAAATATGTTAAATTTATGAAACAAACTGCATTGTGAAGAGGAAAAAACGGAGAGTATATACCATGTTTAAAATATTCAGTGCCTATATTTGTTGAATAAATATATAAAATTCAACATTTAGAGGTTAGAGGTGCGGTACGACCACTATAGTCGTCGTTAGGCGTCAAAAAGGTTAATTCATCGCACGTCGCTTCGAATGGATAAGACGCCTGCCCCACATTTAGGAGGCCTTGTGCTAAAATTTCGACCCAAATAATAAATATGCTTATTAGTGTTTCTCGTGAATTGCCCAGACTCTCTAGGTCCCGTTCGCGAAACCACTGTTGCCGTGGAAGAGCAATAAGTATTACATATTCTGTGTCTGTGTTTGTGTTTGTAGCCTTAATTATCCAGTATTTAAAACGCATGTGCCTATTATATTGTCATAAGTGGCTTGTCTGGCTCTATTTTTCCACATTAGCTCATAGACAACACGATTTTCGGAAAGATGTTACCCAATATGAAATGAGTGCTTCCATTTTCTCTGCACCTTTTGTCTGAAACATTGCTCGATCCACAAAGAATTAAGCGAGACACTAAAACAAATATATATTGGTCTTCACGCAAAATACCTGTTATTCTTGTCACATATTTTAATGAAAACTTAACCTTCTCGACAGATTTTCGAAACATTCTTAAATATCAAATTTCACGAACTCCGTCTAGTGACAGCCGAGTTTTTCCATGCGCACGGACAGACAGACAGACAGACAGACAGACAGACCTGCATTAGGTAACAGTCGCTTTATACAAATTTGCGATCGCGTCTACAATGTTTGGAGGGCACATTACAAATAATACATACTTTTTTACTTATCTGCCATTAATGATTTACTTACATATCATTAACAATAATACCCTGTCGTCGGCAGTACCAATACTGCCGCTGTACAAATCATTCGAAATTACTCTTAAAAATCTGTATTATTTGTACAAACTTTGAAACGCATTTTACCTAACAAGCCCTTATTTGTGTCTCTTATAATCAATTCTAAGTAAAATAAATGGACACACACAAATATTAATCTTTGTATTCCATTTGCCAAGCAACCCGGTAGTTAACTGTTCGGTGACGTGGAATGGGACGGAAGCATCTGGCACTATCAATAAAACGCCAAATTTCTGAATAACATTTTTATATGAAGGCGGATGAAATACCCATTCGTGGGATTTCTTACGTTTCGTATTACTGAAATTACATCGCTGAGCGCTCTGTAAAGCTATGAGGGCCGCGTTTTGCCCATCGCTGTTGTAGGCAAATGCCGGGACACATCAGCCTGCCCCATATCTAGGCCCAGCCCGCTTCGTTTCACATCCTTTGCAATTCATTATTCATCGTTCGACACGTTATCGCCTTAGCTGACAGCGGCTGAAATGAATGAATTCAACAAGCTCAAACGCGCGGGTAATACGCATGTGAGACGGCAACCTTTTGAGGCAGTTTTTCTCAGAGTTTTTGAGCCGCGAACAAGATTAGCCTAAGAGTTCCGTCTCGCGAACCCCAGGAGTCACAAATAAAGACAGGCGTAAAAGAGTAAAAAAACATGAACTGGGATAATGAATGTGGAATTTCAATGGCTTGATTAAATTAAGATGAACACATTTACACGCTTCTGCATAAGCCTGGGCATAGTACTGTGACTCCTCTTACGGCTCTTACATCTAGTCTTCATGATCTTGTCAATTTGAATTTTCCCGTCTGTTGCGATGTATTCCTCAAACTGAGAAAATTCTGCAAACGGCAGGATAACTTCGACGAAGAAAACTATAATTTTTTTTTTGGCCGATGCGATAATTTTTCGTTGAGAGCCTGGCAACCCTGGTAAACGATCCGTGTCATTGTTACAAGACGACAGTCAAGGTGACACTGCTACAATGTCACTGCATGAGAATGCATTTACAAAAAATTCTGCTTTTTATTCACTTATCGAAAGAAGTGTTAGTAATCAGCAGATTCATGAAACTGTTTCGCGATCCAAAGGTTTATAAGAAATTGTTTAAGGCATGAATGTTCAGAAGCTGGTCTAAGTCCGTTACAGTGTAGCACGTAAAACTTCTCAAAAAGAAAATTCGTGCCAGTGTACAGCTGGAAGAAGACGGCGACTGCAGTGGGCTGGCGTACGTAAGTCAACCGGTAGGAAAGTTATCATAAAATCAGAGCGTAAAACCGTTGAAACGTTACATACTGGCGACCAAGGTACAGGATTTCAGTTCGAACATATTTGCCATTATGCAGTTTTCTTCACTTACAATAATCATTCATTATATGCAAACAGTCAGTGACCAGTTCCATTAAATCTGCATGACTAACACGACGTCTGGTCAACGTTTTCTCACGCCTTCATTTCAGACCCATCCAGAAATTCGATCAAGAATCAGTAACTGCGCAATACATAATACCGGAACGCGTTTCTTCGAACGCCTTGTGATCAACACCATATGGCCGATGACCTTGGTACCGTGACCTCTGCTATCGTGGCAGTAGAACTGACTGGTTTTTGTGCTGTCTGAGACAGACGGACATTCAGAAGAAACCACTGAAGCATGAAGTTATGAATCTACTCCATCGATCTGATTGAACAATACCTGGAACCACTAATTACGCCCCAATAATACTACATGAATATACTGTGTGATGCTGCTGTTGGTACCCCACCTGGACATACAGTGCACCAACTACAATCCTCAAGAATGACATGGCAAAATTTAAAGCAGCCTTAAGAAAATATCTACATACGTGGTACGGTCCATAAGTTTCCGGCCTGACCAACTTTGAAAGGTGACAGAAATGAAACAACTTTGCTATTTTTCAATATAATCTCCCTTTACTTCAACACACTTTTCACATCTGTGAACCAGCATCTCTA
>Ga0123357_10001160_pt1 | contig 27463 bp, 27 predicted proteins | sample TergutEmb28metaG_FD_89873 | JGI IMG/M metagenome (GOLD analysis project Ga0123357, IMG submission 89873) | Embiratermes neotenicus P4 segment gut microbial communities from Petit-Saut dam, French Guiana - Emb289 P4 | ecosystem: Host-associated > Arthropoda: Insects > Digestive system > Gut ...
CGGGAAAAGTTATTCCGAAGTAAAAGAATTTTCGACAACAACACTTTCCATCTATTCGATGTGCGAGTATTTACAGTCGGAAAATGTAAAAGAAGTAGCAATGGAAAGTACGAGTACGTATTGTGTGCCGGTTTGGGACATTTTGTATGAAATGAAGTTTGAACTGAAATTGGTATAAGCAGTCATAACTGGTTGCTATATATTTCTTTGTGCCCATTCAAATCCAAATAAATTGGTTTATGCTTAGTATTAATATATTAGATGGTAACACCCGTTGTGAAGGGTGGGTATTTATGGAAGAAAATTATAAAAATTTCGCAAAAAAAAAATTTTTTTAAGTAAATGAAATGTTGAAATTGCAGTTTTTTATGCAATTTGTAATAATGTAATAAAATTGCACTATCTTTGCAGTTCAAAACTGCTCAAGTTTTTTAACAATTGGGTTGTGAAACTTGACAATCAATATCTTTATTTAACAAATTATCAATGATTAACAATTTAAAAAAAACAAACACAATTAAGGAATTATGGGGATTGGTGGGCAATACCCCGATGGTAGAAATTCATTATCTCTACAAAAATCGTCCTGGAAAAATCTATGTAAAGCTTGAGTATTACAATTTTTCGGGCAGCATCAAAGACAGAATGGCACTGTACATTTTGCAGGAAGCATACAAAAACGGCAAAATCAAACAGGGCAATTTGATTTGCGAGGCAACCAGCGGTAATACAGGAATAGCGTTTTCTGCTATCGGCAGGGCGTTGGGGCATAAAGTACGAATTATTATGCCAAATTGGTTAAGCAAAGAGCGGGTGGATATTATAAAAAGTTTGGGCGCGGAAATTCAACTTGTAAGCAAGGAAGAGGGCGGTTTTATTGGCAGCATAGCACTTTGCGAAAAAGCAGGAATGGACGAAAATGTGTTTTTACCGCAGCAGTTTGCAAACGAAAATAATGTCAATGCACATTTCACAACAACGGGACCTGAAATTATGCGGCAATTATCTTACAAAAATTTGTTGCCCGACGCTATTGTTGCAGGAGTAGGAACTGGCGGAACGATTATGGGGGTGGGCAATTATTTGAAAAAGATTAATTCCAAAATCAGAGTCCATCCGCTTGAGCCGGCAGAAAGTCCCACACTTTCTACAGGGTACAGAGTAGGACTACACAGGATGCAGGGAATTTCAGACGAATTTATTCCGAGCATACTCAAACTTAACCAACTTGACAGCGTGATTGCTGTAAATGACGGTGATGCTATTATTGCTGCGCAAAAAATGGCAGAACAACTTGGTTTGGCAATAGGAATTTCGTCGGGTGGAAACATTATCGGGGCTGTAAAATTACAGCAGGAACTTGGCAAAAATGCAATAGTTGTTACCGTTGTTGCAGACGACAACAAAAAATATTTGAGCACCGATTTGGTAAAAACTGAGCCGATAAAGGAAAATTATATCTCTACTGACTTGCAATTTACATATTTTGTTGTTATTAATGGATAAAAATTTCGTACTTTTATTATTTAAAAAAGCATTTAAAATTAGGTTACTTTACAATATATCGATATAAATTTGTGTAAGTACTTAACAATAAGCAAAGTAAGTGTTAAAAAAATTGGATAACTATCTTAAAATTAGTAACTTTATGGATTTTACCTACTTCTATAAAGAATATGACAAACAAGAGCTATCCAAACGTTAAAATGTTAATTATAAATATATTATCAAGTTATACATCTTTCCGAACTCTAAAAAAGTGCTGTAAAAATTTTATCATTAACACATGTACCTGTTTTTCTAGCATCAAAGGTAAGATAAATTTCGTACAAATGAAATGTTTCTCAAATAAATGTGAACAGTATTGCATAATTAATTTTGGGAACAAGCTTATCTGAATCAGAAACCTCCGACAGGTGAACGCGGAGCAATAAAAAATACAATGAAAAAGTCAACCATAAAGAGCCTAATAAGCAAAAAATAATAATAATATATGAATCATTATGACACGATATGTGCAATATCTACCCCTGTCGGTACGGGTGCAATTTCAGTAATTCGGGTTTGTGGCGATGATGCTTTCAATATTTGTGATAAAATTTTTATCTCAAATAATAATGTTAAGATATCTGATTTTCAAACAAATACAGTTCATTTCGGTGAAATAGTTGATTCGAAATTTTCGTTGAAAAAAATTATTGACGAGGTTTTACTTTCATTATTTGTATCTCCTCATTCGTTTACGGGCGAAAATGTAGTTGAAATTTCGTGTCATGGTTCGATTTTTATTCAGCAGGAAATTGTACGATTGCTTGTAGAAAATGGCTGTCGGCTTGCCAAGCCGGGCGAATTTACCGAGCGCGCTTTTCTGAATGGGAAAATGGATTTGTCGCAGGCAGAGGCGGTTGCCGATTTGATTGCCTCTCAAAGTGCGGCGGCGCATAAAATGGCGTTAAATCAAATACGCGGCGGTTTTTCGAGTGAATTAAAAAAATTGCGATTGCAACTGCTTGATTTTGTGTCGCTTGTTGAACTTGAACTTGATTTTTCGCAGGAAGATATTGAATTTGTCGACCGAACAAAATTATTGGAATTGACAAAGGATATTGAACTGAAAATAAGTAAATTAGCCAATTCATTTCAAACCGGAAATGCTATTAAAAACGGTATTCCGGTTGCATTGGTAGGTGATACAAATGTCGGAAAATCTACCTTGCTTAATTTGCTTTTGAATGAAGAACGGGCAATTGTTTCCGAAATTCACGGAACGACGCGTGATGTAATTGAGGATTGCATTAATATTCAGGGGATTACATTTCGTTTTATAGATACTGCCGGCATTCGTAAGACAACTAATAAGGTCGAAAATCTTGGCATAGAACGCAGTTTTGAGCAGATAGAAAAAGCGTCTATTGTCCTTTGGCTTGTTGATGGTACAAATGTTTCTGAGCATATCGAATGGCTTACAGAAATGATTTTTGAGAGAGCAAAAGAGAAAAAAATTATTTTGATTTTTAATAAAATTGATAAACTTTCGGAGGGAGAACTTGAAATTTTAGAACATCTTTTTTCTCCTTTTGATTGTGAAAAAATTAAAATCTCTGCAAAAAAACGCCTCAATACCGAACTATTGCAGAAGGTGTTGCTTCAAACAGCACAAATTGAGCAAATATTTCAAAACGATGTTATTGTTTCCAATATTCGACATTATCAAGCGCTTAATAATGCTCAAATTGCGATTTGTCGTGTTATTGATGGTTTGAAAAGCAATATTTCCAAAGAATTTATTGCGCAGGACATCCGCCAATGCATGCACTATTTGGGTGAAATAACGGGCGAAATATCTACTTCCGAAATTTTGGAAAATATTTTCAGTAAATTTTGTATCGGAAAATAGCATATAATATTTGATTAGAAAAAAACGCCAAATAAAACGCTTTCAAATGATTAAATAGTTTCTCGGAAAAATAGCAAGTTCTCCTAAATGCCCTTCGAATTTGGCACTTTAATTTCTGTGCAAATAATTTTGTTTTTTGCACGATTTCTTACCATTTTTCTCTATCTTTGCACTTTGGCAAGTGGGGTAGTAAATGGTAATTTTTATTTTCATATTACAAAATAATATTTTATCCCCTGATTGCCAAATATTTATAACAGTATACTTTTTATAACACTATCAAAATTAGTTATTATGAATGAAGAATTAATTAAAATTATTATTAGCGCAGCCATTGTTTTAGTGGTTTATCCTTTGAGTCGGTTTATTGTATATAAATTAACAGATAAATTTGCAAAATTCAAATTATACGATTATGGGTATTGTAAAATGATTAAAAAAATTTTGAATGCTCTAATAATCATTGTAATAATTACCATTCTTATCGGTATTTGGGGGGTTGACAGAAAAAATATTTTGCTTGCTTTGTCATCCGGTTTTGCCGTTATCGGAGTTGCACTTTTTGCGCAATGGTCGATATTGAGCAATGTTACGGCAGGACTTGTGATATTTTTTTCATTACAATTGAGAATAGGAGACAGAATAAAAATTTACGACAAAGATTTTCCAATTGAAGCAACTTTAAAAGATATAAAAGCGTTTTATCTCTGCCTGGAAACCGACAAAGGAGAAATAATTTCATACCCAAATAATTTACTTTTACAAAAAGGAATATTCATTTGTACGTAAAAAAATATCTATTTTTGCGCAAAATAAACTTATATGGATGCCAATGATTTGTTTTTATGTCCGATTTGCAGCAATGTTCCCCCCAACGAGCGAGAATCTTTTCTCAACGGATTGCAGATTAAAACCAAGTATTACAAAAAAGGAGAATGGATTGCCCAACAAGGCGATGCCATAAATGCGTTGTATCTGTTAATAAAAGGGAGCGTAAAAACCGAAATGATTTCCGAATCTGGTACTACTTTAAATATTGAAGTAATTAACGCTCCGAATCCTTTGGCGTCTGCATTTTTGTTTGCTCACAACAATTGCTTCCCCATTGATGTGATTGCCATTGATGACTGTACAGTTATTATCGCCTCCAAAACGTCAATCCTACGGCAACTTGAATACAATCAGGCGTTTTTGCTTGCATTTCTGTCGTTCAATGCCAACCGTACGTATTTCTTGTCCGAAAGGTTGAAGTTCCTTTCTATAAAAACTATTAAAGGAAAATTCGCTCAATATATTTTTTCTAAAAGTAAAGGTAAAGATACGAATTTCATTTTAAATATGAATAGAACGAATTTGGCTGAATATTTTGGGATAGCGCGTCCTTCACTTTCCAGAAGTATTTCCGAAATGGTTAACGAAGGAATTATCTCTATAAAAGGCAAACGAGGGAAAATACTTAACTTTAAAAAATTACAAGAATTGATTTGTATTTAATCAAAAAAAGTCAAAGTCAAAGTCAAAGTACAAAATCTATTGAGGTCATTTTTATTGTAAAATGTGAGTTATCCGTAATTTTTTTTCTATCTTTGCAATATTTTATATAACGATAAATAATTAATAATTAAATACTTAAAATTAAAGATTAAATATGAGACCAACTCACATTGAACACATTGGAATTGCAGTAAAAAATTTGGAAGAGGCAATTCCGTATTACGAAAACGTTCTCGGTTTGAAATGTTACAGCATTGAAACCGTTGAAGACCAGAAAGTTAAGACCGCTTTTTTCAAAGTCGGACAGACAAAAATTGAACTGCTTGAACCCACTGCCGACGATAGCCCCATCGCCAAATATCTTGAAAAAAATCCGCATGGGGGAGTTCACCATATCGCTTTTGCTGTCGAAAACGTTGAACAGGCATTATCAGATGCTCAGGCAGTGGGTGTTCAACTAATTGACAAAGTGCCGCGCAAAGGTGCAGAGGGATTAAATATTTCTTTCCTTCATCCAAAATCAACCGGCGGGGTACTTACCGAATTTTGCCAAGAGCCAAATAATTAAACGTTTTGATTATAGTTTTAATAAAAAACAATTATTTAAAATATTTAGCAAAAATTTATTGTTGATATTCAATAATTTAATTATTTATTAATAAAAAATTTATTGTTTTTCAATAAAAATATTTTGTTATTCAAGAAATATCATTTACCTTTGCAAAAATTTTTAATATTATTTAATAAAAAAATAAAATACAATGAAACAGTTTTTTAAATATGTTTTGGCTACAATTGTAGCGATTGTGATTGTGAGCATTATTGGCTTTATTGTGATGTTTGGTATGATTGGAGCGATGTCCGCTTCGTCGAACGCTCCCACCAAACTCGAAGCCAAATCGGTTTACGAACTTGACCTTAACGGTACGCTCGTTGAACGTTATGAAGAAGACCCGTTTACTGAAATTTTTGGTAAAACGATGAATTCATACAATACCGTAATGGGATTGGATGATATTTTGGCAAATATTAAAAAAGCCAAAACCAACGACAAAATCGCAGGAATCTATCTAAAAACAGGTTCTATGTTCAGCGCCGGCGTAGCATCGTTAAAGGAAATCCGCGATGCCCTTATTGATTTCAAAGAAAGTGGAAAATTTATTGTTGCCTACGGCGACAATTATTCACAGGGGCAGTATTATCTCTGTTCTGTTGCCGACAAAATCATTGCAAATCCACAGGGAATGGTCGGATGGCAGGGTTTGGCATCAAATACTCCGTTTTTCAAAGGTGCGCTCGATAAACTTGGAATTGAGATGCAGGTTATTCGTGTAGGGACGTTCAAATCGGCTGTTGAACCGTTCATTCAAGATAAAATGAGCGATGCTAACAAATTGCAGGTTACTGCTTTTGTAAATTCCATTTGGAATTCAATAGTTGCCGAAGTAAGCCAAAGTAGAAATATTTCGCCTGATTCGCTAAATGTTTTTGCCGACCAAATGCTTTCATTGATGCCTGTTGAAAACATTATGAATAAAAAAATGATTGATACGGTGATGTATGTTGATCAGGTTGATGCAGTTATAAATAATTATCTGAATAATCCTGCTGATAAAAAAATTAACTATGTAAACCAAAGTAAAATGAAACTTGTTCCATCGGGCGACAAAATTCGCAAAGATAAAATTGCAGTGCTTTATGCCGCAGGCGATATTGTTGATTCCGGTGATAATTATGGTATTATTACATTTGAAAAAATGAATAAAGCGATAGAAAAAATTGCGGACAATGATGCGATAAAAGCAGTTGTTTTTCGAGTAAATTCGCCCGGCGGCAGCGCTTTTGCATCGGAACAAATTTGGCGTGCAATATCCGAATTGAAAAAGAAAAAGCCAGTTATTGTGTCGATGGGCGATTATGCAGCATCCGGCGGATACTATATTTCATGTGAAGCCGATTATATTTTTGCACAACCAAACACTCTGACCGGCTCTATCGGAATTTTTGGTTTAATTCCTAATATTCAAGGGCTTACAAAGAAAATAGGAGTAACTTTCGATGGTGTTAAGACCAATAAATATAGCGATATGATTTCAGCCAATCGTCCTTTTACTCCTCAAGAAAGAGATTTGATGCAGGTTTATATCAATCGCGGTTATCAAACATTTGTTAGCCGTTGTGCAGAAGGTCGTAAAATGTCCACAGATTCTATTGATGCTATCGGACAAGGACGCGTCTGGACAGGCGAAGATGCCATAAAAATCAAACTTGTTGACCAACTCGGCAATTTGCAAAATGCTATCGATTATGCTGCTCAAAAAGTTAATCTAAAAGATTATAGCATAGTGAATTATCCTGCAAAAGAATCGTTTATGGAACGTTTGTTAAAATCGTTCTCCGGCGAAGAAACTAAAGCCAAAATAGCACGTGAGTATATCGGCGAAGAAAATTATCGCTTTTTGCAAACACTAAAAAATATTGAAAATCAAAATTTTATTCAGGCAAGAATGGAATATGATATTACAATAAAATAACTCTATTATTGATTATTATTATTTAGAAATGCAGGGAAATGGCATACGCTTCCCTGCATTTTTTTGTGTTGTTGAATTACGATTTGAGAATTAAGAAATGTAATTTTAATTTTTCATTTCGTCAATTTTTTCAACGTCAACATCGTTTAAGTTTCTGTAAATATTGATAATAATTGCGATTGCAACAGCGGTTTCGCAGGCGGCTATTGCGATAGCAAAAATCGTAAAAAACATTCCTTCTAACTGTTCGGGATATAGATAGCGATTAAAAACGGCAAAATTCAAGTCCGCTCCGTTTAACATTAACTCAATGGAAATTAACATCATAAGCAGGTTTTTGCGCGTTAAAAAGCCATAAACGCCTGCAAAAAACATTACTAATGCAACAGCCAAATATGCTACTATTGGAATGTCCGAAGATAAAAAATCTATAATATAATTGAACATAAATGTTTGATATTTAATATTTTATATATAAAAAATAAAATTAATATTTATTGAATTTAACCACTTCATTAAAACTTTTCCGTTTTTTATTCCTAATAGTATCAGCCGGATAACCGAGCGTAATGAGCAGTGCAACTCTGTGATTATCAGGAATATTCAAAATTGATTTTAGTTTTTTTTCGTTAAAACTTTCAAGCATACAAGTTCCAAGTCCGATATCTGCCGCTTGCAAACAGATATGCGCTGCTGCAATACCCATATCAAGTGAAACAAAATCAATTTTTTTAATTGCCGCACCAAGACGTGACATAAATAATGGTTTTTCAGCCACCAGAGCAATAATCACAGGCGCTTGCTTCATAAATTCACCGCCAATAATGTAGGTATCTGCAACAAGTTTTCTCTTCTCCGGCTCATCAACAACGACAAAAGTCCAACTTTGTGAATTATTTGCCGAAGGAGCAAGCCGTCCTGCTTCCAAACATTGCTCAATTTTTTCACGCTCAACCACCTTGTTCTCATAAACACGGTTGCTTTGACGTTGTTTTATTAGTTCCGAAAAGTCCATTTCCTTTTTTGATAAAAAATTTTATTTTCTTTTTCTGGCAATCATAACTGCACCTACAATGCAGGCAAGCAACAAAATACTAATAAGTTCAAACGCCAGAAGGTATTGAAATTTGTCGGTACCCATAAGTTGTTCGCCGAGTTTTTGCATTGGCAATTCGGTCTCATTGAAGTGTTTAATTACTTGATTTACATTAAAATAAATAATTCCACCACAAAGAACAATTCCAACAAGCGAGGCAATCAGCGCTGCTATGCGTCTTTTCCAGTTTTCATTGGGAATTGACATGCCCGGCTTGTGCGTTAACATTATTCCAAAAATAAACAGTATCATCACCCCGCCGGCATAAACAGCAATTTGCACAGCCATTAAGAAATGATAATTCAGCATAAGGTAAAGTCCTGCCGTGCAAAGCAATACAAACAGCAAAAATGTTGCAGCGCGAATAATATGCCGCGTTGTTACTGCCAAAATCGAACTAACCACAATCACTAATGCCAAGATATAGAATATAATTTGTTGTCCCATAAATATTTAATAATAAAAAATAATATTATGCTGCCTCCTCGTCTTTTTTCTTTTCGCGTAATTTTGAACCCTCGTGGTTGAGTTGATTCACAAGTTTTGAGCGTGTAAAAAGGGCATTTTCGTAATTATTTGAAAAAATTATCGCATCCGAAGGACAGGAAATTACGCACAAATTACAGAATGAACACATACCCAAATCGTAAATATGTTTGTCTAAAATTCGTTTCTTTTTACCGTCTTCCGTATCAATGGTTGTTGAAGTTACCGTAATTGTACCGTTTGGACAATTCATTTGGCAAATACCGCAGGCTGTGCAGGCGTGTTCGTTATTTTCATCGTGCGGCATAATCAAAACGGCTCGCCAGCGGTCTGAAATTTGCAATGTTTTACGGTTTTCGGGGTATTGCTCGGTAACTTTTTTGCGGAAAAACACTTTGAGCGTTACCGACATTCCAATCACAAGTGATTTTAGCCCCGTAAATATTCCCTTTAAATATTGTATCATATTATTTTGAAATTTTCGACTGCAAAAATAATGAAATTTTTTATTATAAAATTATTAATCACCTTAGTTTTACATAAGAAAAAATAAAAAAAGGTTGCATAATTGCATAATTTTTGTTACTTTTGTAGTTGAAAATCAAATTTTTAAACTAAATTTTAAAATATGCTAATTATATACAGAATTACTGAAATTTTTTGTATTACCTACGAATTCTGTAATTTTTTTTGCTGAAAATGACAAAATGGCCAAAATTACCAACCAAAGGAGGATTGTTACCTTTTTACCTCACGCCAGACAACATTGACGACTGCAACCCAAAAACACTGCATTTTATAACAAAAAACTCTTTGCCGACAAAGAATATATCTCAAAATCGTTGTTTGAAAACAACATAATATATAACATTTTGCAAATCAATACATTAGAAATAAATGTCGATTTTTACCGGAGGTTGAATTATCTGCAAAGCAAGTTTTTACAGAGCTCCCGAATATAAAACTGACTTCAATGTAAAGTACACAAGAGTATTTCCAAGAAGATGCAGATAAAAATTTAACCCTTCCTTTATGTTTCTTAAAATACTGATATACAAATAAAAATTATAGACGGATGAAATAACAATAACCATTTAATGTCTTATGAAAAAATAGTATCTTTGTCAAAATTTTTAAAAACACAAAATTTTGATAGGTGTATAATATAGAAAATTAAATGTCATACTAAATATGAAAAATATGAATGAAAAAGTTGGCGAATATAGACAAGCGATGACTGGTTTAAAGAATAAATTTTGACAATAATAATGAATACATTTATTATATTATTAAGAGGAATCAATGTTGGCGGAAAAAACATTATCAAAATGAAACATTTGAAGCAGGTTTTTGATGATATGGGCTTTTCCGATATAAAAACCTATATTCAAAGCGGAAATGTCATCTTCAAAACATCAGAAAGCGATAAATTAAAATTAACAGACAGAATTGAAAATCAATTGCGAAAAACCTTTTCTTCCGAAATAAAAACATTAGTTCTTACAGCAGGTGATTTGGCTGAAACGGTTGAAAATGCACCTGATAATTTTGGTGCAGAACCCATAAAATTCCGTTATGATGTGTGGTTTCTTTTACCTCCGACAACGGTAAGTGATGTTGTGTCGAATCTTCGTTTGCGCGAGGGCATAGACTTTTTACAGGCAGGGAAAAATGTCATTTATACCTCACGCCTGATAAGCCAAATGGGTAAAAGTTACTTTTCAAAAATTATGCAAACGCAAATTTACAAGAATTTTACAATTCGGAACTGGAATACGACTGGAACTCTTTTAAAATTGACAAATTATAAATAAAATAATAAACAAATGAAATGCCTGCATATAACAAGCGGTTTTATAAAAACGGGGTGTATGCTCGCTTACACTTTTGTGGAATTATGGAAGTTTATCGCTCGTCCGAACCTTTGCGAATCCCTGCCCACACGGCACGGCACGCCAAGCCGCCCCATTGTGAAACAATGCAGTATGTATTGAAACGAATTTATTAATTTTGTAAAAAGAATATATATGCAAACGACAATTTTAATTTTACTTATTGTATTGATAATTATAGGGATTATCAACATTGTATTTCAATTTACTAAAAGGACACCAATAAATTATGGTCAAGATTTAGTGAGATTTGAAACGGCTATTTCGCGTATTGAACCTGCTATAAGAGAGGAATTTAGCAGAAGTAGAAACGAAAACCAAGATGCTTTTAAAAGTAATCGCGAAGAACTTAATAATTTGTTTAAATTATTAAGTGAGAATTTAACCAAAACTGTTACTGACCTTTCTAATGCACAGAAAAATCAGTTTGACACATTCTCTCAACAACTCAACAATTTAGTAAAAATGGTTGATGAAAAAATTAAAAATCTAACGGAGAAAACAGAAACTGCCGCAAAAGATAACCGAATAGAACAAGCCAATTCATTAAAATCATTTGAAGACACATTTACTAAAAATGTGAAAGATTTCAATGAACTGCAAAAACAAAAATTTGATGATTTGGCAAATAAACAGGAAAATATCAAGAAGGAAACAGAAAATAAATTAAAAGAAATACGAGAAACAGTTGAAGGAAAACTCAATAGTATTCAAGAAGATAATAATAAAAAACTTGAAGAAATGAGGAAAACAGTAGACGAAAAATTACAAGAAAGTGTAGAAAGACGTTTTAATGAATCGTTCAAATTGATAACTGAACGTTTAGAAGCCGTTCATAAAGGGCTTGGCGAAATGCAAACATTGGCAACAGGTGTTGGTGACTTAAAAAAAGTTTTGACTAATATCAAAACACGCGGAACTTTCGGAGAGGTACAACTCGGCGCTATTTTAGAACAGTTCTTGTCTCCACAACAATACATTAAAAACGACCACCCAGATGAAGAGAATGAAAGAAGAGTCGTTGAATATTCAATCAAACTCCCCGGAAAAGATACGGACGAACCTGTTTTTTTGCCAATTGACTCAAAATTTCCAGTCGAAGATTATCAACGATTGCTTGATGCATACGAAAATAATCCAGATGCTGTTGAGGCTATTTCCATTCAACTTGGAAAATCTGTTGAGAAATGTGCAAAAGATATTTCCGACAAGTATATTAAACCTCCCAAAACAACAGATTTTGCTATTCTATTTGTTCCAACTGAAGGTCTTTATGCCGAAATTTTACGTCGTCCCGGTTTTTCTGAAAATGTTCAACAAAAATATCATATAATGATTGCCGGTCCAACTAATTTAGCGGCACTTTTGAACAGTTTGCAAATGGGATTTAGAACTTTGGAAGTTCAAAAACGTTCAAGTGAAGTTTGGGAAGTTTTAGGTGCTGTAAAAGCCCAATTCGGTAAATTTGGTATTTTGCTCGAAAAAACAAAGAAAAAATTACAAGAAACGACAAATGTAATTGACGATGCAGAAAAAAAATCTCGTACAATCGAAAGAAAATTGAAAAATGTAGAAGCATTACCTGAGGGAAAATCAATGAAACTTCTTGGCGAAGCAATAGAAATAGAAGAAGATAATGTAGTTGATTACATTGAAGAAGAAAGAGATAGATACATTAAATAAATTTGAATTATTAAAAAATAAAATTGCAATAAAAGATAAGAAACGCTAACGCGCGGTTTGACGCAAGCGTGGGTATGATCGCATACACTTCATCTGAATTTGGAAGAGTTCGTCACCCGCTCGCATGCTAAGCCACCCATTGTGAGACAATGCTATACATATTGAAACGAATTTATTAATTTTGTAAAAAAATATATATATTTGCATTCGCATATTATATAACAATGATAAAGATATGATAAATAAATTTTACAGTAAAGCTGCAAAACATACATTGACAATACTTTTTATTCTATTTGTTTCTTATGCTGTGTTGTTTAAAGTTTTTGATTTGGAAATTTTTTTCTTTGTTTTTATTCTGCTTTCGTTGTTTATGGTAATTTTGTTTTTTGCCAGTAATAATTTTTCTTGGGAAGACAACGAGGCGATAAGAGTTGTTATAGGGTTGTTCTTATATCTTATGGAGGTGATAATTTTTATCTTTTCCTTTATTTTTTATCGTTATGGCACTATGGTAGTGTTATATTTTTTCCTGCCTCCAATAGGTGCAATTGTTTTTATAAAAATACAAAGATGTTTGTTTTACAGCATTATTTCGACTTTATTATTAATTTTGGTTATTGTGTTCAACACTCTGTTTCCCAATTATTTAAATATTACTTTGTCACCCGAACTTTGTTCCAAAGTAAATATATTATCGGGCATTTCAAGCAGTATATTATTTGTATTTTTTGCATATTGGCTTGTTAAAATTGAAAAAGAGAGAACGGCAATACAGATAAATTCTTTACGCGAAAAACATTTTATAGAAAAACAGACGGCTTCAAAAGAACTTACCGACGTAATACAGGAGGAGAAGGAAACTGATTTTATGCCGCTTTATACCAGAATAATAAACTATTTTGAAGAAAACAAACCATATCTAAATCCGCATTACAATATTGCATCGCTTGCTTTGGACTTAAATACAAATACCACATACATAGCCAAAGCCCTGCATTTGTGCGGTAATACCACTTTCAAATCTCTGATAAATACCAACAGAATAAATGCCGTGATAGAAAAACTTAACAATAACGAAGATAAACGTTATACTATTGTGTATATTTTTACATCGTCGGGTTTCAAAAATCAGACCACCTTCAATACGATTTTCAAAAATATTATAGGAGAAACACCTTCCGAATATATTAGGCGTAATAAACAGATGAGACCTTCATAAGAACATCTCATCCATTTTTAATAATTGAAATTTAATAAATTTTAGAATAAAATAAATTGTAGCCAACCTGCTTTTTACCAAATCAAACGCAAACTGAAATACATAGTGGGAGGCCAGTCAGCAACAAAATCAGAATTGGTAATATAAACAACCACATCTCCTGGTTCAAAATCAAAATCAATGGTCTGTGTCCAATAATTGCCATTTGTATCCTGATAATGACGTACCGAAGGCAACACAATTTGCACATCGTCTTCATATACAAGATAACAAAGTACCAAACCTTGTGTTGCAATAAAATCGGTGATTTCCGGTACGTTAATGAGACAGGAATAATACCTGTTTAATCCGTTCGGGTCTTTATATTCCACCCATTGATTTGAACGTACAGTAAAAGGGATAATTTCCCAATTTGTTCCGTTGTTTCCATTTTTACCCGGGGGACCTTCAGGTCCCTCACATGCCGAAAAAATCATTGTTACGGCTAATATTATACCCAGAATGGTAAATTTTTTTTTCATTTTTAAAATAATAAATTATTGATTATTAATTATTAATTATTAATAAAATAAATAACATTTGCGCTTGTTTTGCCAACCTGCATCACTTTTGTATTTCGAAAAATAGATTACAATGTCGGCATCACTTTTATATTCACAAAAATAAATCTTTTTACCGGCATCGCTTTTATAGTCGCAAAAATACCACAATCCTTCATTGTTTGTTGCATCACTTTTATATTTGCAAATATACACCACCAAATCGGCATCGCTTTTGTAATCGCTAACGAAAACTTTAACATCAGCATCCGATTTATAATCGCAACTATAAACTTGTTGGGAAAAGGATGATACCGAAAATCCGCAAAATAATAATATAGCAAAAATAAATTTTTTCATGATATTTTTTATTTTAAACAAAAATGCGATTTATAGTTTAGATAATTTTTTGTTAAGATGGTTTAATATTCCTACCATAATAACCGCTTTTTTTTAATGTAAAGGTATAAAAATTGGTGGGAATAAACACACTTTTTAACAATTATTTGCCTAATTGTTAAAAAATTATGGGATTATTAAGTGAGAATTAAAAAATTGAAATCAAAAATCACAATTTAACTTTCTGCGACAATATCAACAATATTATTCAAAATCGGTGAAAAATTTTGCCGGTCGCAGTTTACCTCATCAATTTTTTGATTTCCTTTTTCCGTAAGCGAGATATACATTTGCCGCTTGTCTGTTTTACCCAAAGTCCTTTTTATCAACATTTTAACTTCTAAAGAATTGATAATTTTAGAAGTATTTGAAGTCGTTAATCCAAGCAATTGAGAGATTTCTTTCGGCGAAAGTTTATTATTTTGCAGCGAGCATAACATCATTCCTTCGTTGAGACACAAATTAAATTTTCTCTGGAAATCAGCCTCAAAGTTCATTATTGCACGATAAACATCGCGAATTTTACATAAATTTTGTCCAACTTCCGCCATTATATACCTCTGTAAAACCGTTTTGTTTCAGCATACTTACAGCCGTTCCACTGCGCATGCCGCTTGCACAAACCGCTATAATCGGTTTCGATTTGTTAAGTTTCGACAAATTTGCTTTTAGCACGTCCAGCGGAATGTTTTTTGCATCTTTGGCATGTCCGCTTGCAAATTCTCCTTTTGTACGCACATCGAGTAGCAAAGCGCCGTCTGCTATCATTTGGCGAAGTTCCTCGTTTGAAGTTGTTTTGAAAATATTACTAAGAAAGCCCATATTTTATTTTTATTTATTATTAAATAACACTTCTTCTATTGCACGTTTCAAATCCGCTTTTGGTAATGCACCCATCATCATTTGCGGCTCTCCGTTCATCGGAACAAAAAGCAAACTCGGAATGCTCTGAATACCAAACGCAGCGGCAACTTCCTGTTCTGCGTCCGTATCTACTTTATAAATGTAAATTTTGTCGCCATATTCGGCGGCAAGGTCTTCCAATATCGGCGCAACCATGCGGCACGGACCGCACCAGTCGGCATAGAAATCTACCAAACATGGCTTATCGCCCTCATATTTCCACTCATTATTTGCAGTGAAATCAAATATTTTTGCCTTAAATTCGGCTGTTGTTAAATGTAATGTTCCCATTTTTTTATTTTCTTTTTGAGTTAATAATTCTTGTGTATTATTTTCTGTTTTTTTAACTTTATTACACGAGATAAACGGTAATAAAATTGCTAAAAAAATAAATATTTTTCTCATATTTTTAAAAAATTAATTATTAATATTGTTATTTTCGTTTGGAGTTTGTTTTCTTTTCTCAAACAGATTCAAAATCAATCCGCCCATAAGCATTCCCCAGATTGAACTCATCAAAGGAGACGAAGTTATGGGGCAGGAACCCGATGTGCACCCGATTTTCAACCAGTAAAAAAATCCGCCCACTCCGCCGATTACCACGCCGATTATTGTCAAAATATTGTTTTTGAAAAATGATTTTATTTTGTTCATAAAATTAAATTTTATGTTAGTTTAAAAATTTATCGGCAAAAGTAATATATATTTTCCAAGCAAACAAATTTCCAATGGAAAATAATTTTTTTTTAAGAAAAAAGATTTTTTTGTTTCAAAAAAAGTTGTACTTTTGTGCGTTTTAAGAGTTGTATGCAAGTTTTGCAAAACAACCAGTGAGTAATCATAACAAAAAATAAGATATGGAAGAAAAAGGATATTGGGTTACAAATTCTGCAAAAATAAAAATGGATAATATTGACAATCAATTATATATAAATGATTCTGTCAAAGATTTTTTAGAAAATAAATGTTTTATAATTGCTGAAAAAGGAATTGGAAAGACATTATTGCTTAAAAAGAAAAAGTACGATTTGTTGAAAAGTAAAAACAATAGTGGTTTATTTATTCCTTCTTACACAGAGTTAGATATTCCTACAGATTTTAATAGTATCACAAAAAATCAAATTGCTCTATTAGAAGAAAATGTCAATACAAAAATTATTTGGACAATATCTATACAATTATCAGCAATTAAGAAATTTTACTATACTTCTTCAGAAATTTCGAATGAAGAAAAGAATAAAATTCCTGATTTATATCTTCAAATATTTGTTTCTGAAAAAGAATATTGTACACCTTCAGAAATTTTCCACTACTTAATAAAAGAAATTCCCAAGGTGCTGCAATATAATGCCAAGTACTCTTCCTATTTGTACGCATTATATAGACAAATTCATTCTAATATATATATTTTTATTGATAGATTAGACCACGCAATGTTAATTACAGAAACCGAAGTATCGGAAAAAATGTGGAAAGCAATGCAAATTGGACTTTTAGAAGCAGCTTGGGATTTACAAGAACATTGTACACATATAAAAATATTTTGCTCTATAAGGAAAGAAGCATATCTTGATTATCAGTCTCCTATAAAAGGAAATTTGGAGGGTGAAATATGTTTTTTAAATTACTCTGAAACAGAATTACACGAATTAATTAATAAATTAGCCGATTATTATGAAGGGAAAGGAAAAACAATTGAAAACATTGTAGGACTTGATACCAATGGAACTTTTATACATTCTAAAACAGGTAACGAAGAAACAGTTTTTAAATATATGTTAAGGCATACGGTTGAAAAACCGCGTGATTTAATTCGTATTGCTTCAACGTTAAAAAAAAGAATAAATTTAGAAAATGACGAATTAAAGCGAATTGACGAATTAAGAGATACCACTAATGAAACGGCAGAAAAAATAGCAACTGATATTTTTTCTGAAAAAACAAGGTTTTTGGATTGCCTACGAGATAAAAATGATAGAGAACTATTCCTTGCTCTCATTCCAAAAAATGTACTTAATCAAGATGCTATTAATTCAATTTGTAGAAAATTTAACAATAAAAAGAAAGACAAATGCAACAAAATACAATGCAATAAAAATAAAAACAATGGAGGTTGCAAACATCCTTTTTGTGAATTGTATAACATTGGTTTATTTGGATATGTACGACAAGATAAACCCCAAAAACAAATTTTCAAAGACCCAGATAAAGCAATTGTCAACCATTTAATAGGACGATATTCTTATTATGTTGTCCACCCAAGTTTGTGTGAAATAATAAAAAAGCTAAGACCCGATCACGAAGGTATAAAATACACAATAACTCCCGGTATAACGACAGGGAATGGCTATAAATGGGATAGTAGAGAAGAGAAAATTTCTGACTTAATAGATGTCGTTTTGAATGCTGAATTGCCTGAAAATGAAGAAAAAAAAATTATTCAATACTTAAAAGACACAATTAAAATCACAGGAGATATTAAAACATTACACAAACAAACAATGGATAAAATACATTCAATCAAAAAAACAATATTTTTATCTTATTGTGGCAAAGATGAAGTTTTTGTTAATAAAATTGATAAAAAATTACAAAATTTAGGTATAAATGTTACTCGTGATAACCGTGATTTACTTTTTAAACAAGATGTTGTAAAATTTATGAAATCACTAAAGCAACACGACTATGTCATAACAATTATAAGTGATTCTTATTTAAAATCAACAAATTGTATGTTTGAGATTGGAGAATTACTCAAAATAAAAAACTATCAAAACAAAACATTACAAATAATATTACCAGACGCAGAAATTTTCAATGACGAAAAAAAATTCAAATACATAAGCTATTGGAAAGAGAAAAAGGACGAATTAGAAAAAAATTGGAGGGAACATTTATCAGTAGAAAATTCTGAATTAATTTCAGAGGACATAAAACATTATGATGATATTATCAATAATTTACCGAAATTTCTGCAATTCGTGAGAGGTGAAAAAGGAATGCTATACAAAGATTTACAAAAGAATGGATATAATGTATTGCTAGAACACATTAACAGCGGAATAAAAAATAAACCTGACAGCCCCCTTTAGTACAAGTTTATGTAATATCCGTAAGTTGTGCTTGAAAATCAAAGAGTTGCAGACACAAATCAAAGAAACTTGCATTGTCTGGAAAAGCATTTGAGAACGATTTTGAAAACCTACCAAAAAACAGCGGTAAAATCAACGTTTTATTGCTTTTTTGCTATATTTAAGCGTTCTTTCAACTAATCAATGTAACTTTAGGTAGAAAAAAACTCTCTCACTGGGCATGCTTAGTGTGAGAGTTAGGAATAATTTTGTACCTTTGTCGCTGTTTGTTTGAAAAAAGAAGTGGAATCAAAATTTTTGAAAAATATTAACTCTCCTGACGATTTAAAGCAAATTCCGAAAGCGGACTTACCATTGGTATGTAATGAGTTACGGCAATTTATTATAGACGAGGTATCGCGCCATCCCGGTCATTTGGGTTCTTCTTTGGGCGTAGTGGAACTTACCGTGGCTGTGCATTATTGCTTCAACGCACCTTACGACCGCATCATTTGGGACGTAGGGCATCAGGCATACGGACATAAAATTATTACCGGTCGCCGCGACAGATTTCATACTAACCGTCAGTTGGGTGGCATTTCGGGATTCCCTTCTCCAAAAGAAAGTGAGTACGATGCTTTTGGAGTTGGACACGCAAGTACTTCTATTTCAGCGGCTTTGGGAATGTCGGTTGCCTCTGTTCTTAAAAAAGAAAAAGACCGACACGTTGTAGCAATTATCGGAGACGGCGCAATGACAGGCGGATTGGCTTTTGAAGGGCTTAACAATACCTCGATGGATAAAAATAATCTGCTTATAATCCTCAACGACAATCAGATGGCTATCGACCCGATAAAAGGCGGTATTACACAATATTTGGTTGATATTACCACTTCCGAAATCTATAACCGATTGCGCTACAAGGCATACCGTGCATTACAAAAAATAGGTTTGATTAACGAAAACAAACGCAAACGGCTTATTCGTTTTACAAACACAATAAAATCAGGTCTCACAAAGCAGGAAAGCAATAATATTTTTGAAGGATTAAATATCAGATATTTCGGTCCCGTTGATGGACACGATGTTTTGGGTTTGATAAAAATAATGACCGAAATAAAAAATTATAAAGGACCGAAGGTTCTTCACGTAATAACTCAAAAAGGTAAAGGATTTGAGCCGGCAGAAAAGGAAACAACTGTTTGGCACGCTCCGGGAACATTTAACGTGCAGACAGGAGAGCGTTATCAGGATGAAAATCCTAAAATTCCTCTGTTTCAGGAGGTTTTTGGAGAAACATTGCTTGAACTTGCCAAACAAAACGAAAAAATTGTCGGAGTGACTCCTGCAATGCCTTCGGGCTGCTCAATGTGTATTATGCAAAAGGTGATTCCTGAACGTGTGTTTGATGTGGGAATTGCCGAAGGGCATGCTGTTACATTTTCTGCGGGGCTTGCCAAAGACGGAATGATGCCTTTTTGCAATATTTATTCGTCGTTTATGCAGCGTGCATACGACAATTTGATTCACGATGTTGCAATACAAAAATTAAATGTTGTTTTTTGTTTAGACCGCGCAGGAATTGTCGGCTCCGACGGCGTAACTCATCAGGGGCAATTTGATATTGCATATATGCGATGTATTCCGAATTTAACTATCGCCGCCCCGCGCAACGAACACGAACTGAGAAACTTAATGTACACCGCGCAACAAACCAATATGGGCGCTTTTGTAATCCGTTATCCGAGAGGAAAAGCCACCACAGCCGACTGGCATAATGATTTTCAAAAAATCGAAGTCGGGAAAGGAGTTTGCCTCAAAGAAGGAAATGACATGGCTCTGCTAACAATCGGTACGATGGCAAATCCTGCCGCACGTGCTATAGAAAATATTGAAAATGAGCAAGATATTTCAATCGCTCTTTACGACATGAGATTTATAAAGCCGCTTGATACGGAATTGCTATATATTATTTCTAAAAAATTTAAAAAAATAATTACAATAGAAGACGGAGTTATAAACGGAGGTTTTGGCAGTGCAGTACTTGAATATTTTGCTGATAATCAAATAAATATAAAAGTTAAACGACTCGGAATTCCTGATATTTTTGTAGAACATGGTTTGCCCGAAGAACTTTATCAAAAACTCGAACTTGATGCTCAAGGTATCAAAAAGGCAATTCTTGAGTTTAAAAAGTCGTAGGGGCATGTTTTACACCTGCCCCTACGAAACCTGCCCCCTTTTTGCTGCCCCTCGTTTGCAACTATGGGGCTAATTGTATAGCGTTTTTAACGTATAATATTTTATGTTAAGAACATAAAACCAAATTCCACTCGTTTAAAAACGAATGGAAACAATGGATTGCAACGCCGCAATAGCGGCGTGATGTTTATAGCCGTGTGCGACAGCGCACGGCTTATATTGTCAATCAAATCCATTCAAACAAATATTTGTCATCGTATTCGATTCCAAATTTTTCCAAAATATGTAAATATCCCTTTGCTGCCCCTCGTTTGCAACGATGGGGCTAATGGTAAAGCGTTTTTAACGTATAATATTTATGTTAAAAACATAAAACCAAATTCCACTCGTTTACAAACGAATGGAAACAATGGATTGCTTCGCCGCTCGTGCCTCGCAATGACGTACTGTACATGGTATTCCCGTCATTGCGAGTCGCCGTAGGCGGCGTGATGTTTATAGCCGTGTGCGACAGCGCACGGCTATATTGTCAATCAAATCCATTCAAACAAATATTGGTTATCGTATTCGATTCCAAATTTTTCCAAAATATGTAAATATTCTTCTTTGAAATTTCTGTTTTTGTGATGTTCCGGCTGCCTTTTAATGTAATTGGCAACAGAATCAATTTGTGAGTGAGAACAGGTGAAAGCCCCATAACCATCCTGCCAGTTGAAATGATACGGCATTAATTGTTGTTCGTTAATGAATTTGGACGAAACGGATTTTATATCCCTCACCAAATAGGAAATAGAAATGGACGGGCGGAAACCAACAAGGATATGCGTATGGTCAGGGTTGCAATAGATACAAAGAACCTTGCATTTATCCTGATTGACAATACCGCAAATGTATTTTTGTATTTTTTCACGATTTGATTCGTGAATTAAACAATCACGATGTTTTACAGCAAAAACAATATGAACATAACATTGAGAATAGGTATTTGCCATTTTAAATAAATTGTTTTTGTTAATAATGCTGCAAATATAATATGAATTGCTGAAATATCCAAATGCTGCACCGCTACGCGGCGCACACGGCATATCGTTACCGGTGCCGTGTGTATTGTGAGGCGTGCGTTATTATAGGCGTGTGCCGTGACACACGCCTACAAACGCATAGATGCTCCGCATCTTCATTGCAACGCCGCAATAGCGGCGTGACGTTTATAGCCGTGTGCGACAGCGCACGGCTTATATTCGATTTTAAATGGGAAAATCATAAATTTGCAATGATTTTTCCATTCTGTATTATGCTACCAATGGGTTTTTAAAAAAAAAATTCATTTTATTGAAAAAACCCCCAAATGGGGGTATTGTAGAAATTTTTTATGTTGTACTTTTGCCCCGATAATATTTATTTAAATTTTAAAATATCAGAATATGAAACAAAGAATTTTCAATTTGAGGAATGTGATTGCAGCAGCAATCTGCTTCGTGGGTTTAACGGCAAGCGTGAGCGCTTGGGCGCAAGATGTGCTGCAGAAAAAGAATTTCGGCGGCAGCAATGATGATTACTATTATTCCGTAACAGCCGTATCGGACGGCGTCGTTGCCGCAGGGTATTCTGGTTCAAGTTCTTTCGGAACCGGCGACTGGGCGGGCGTTGCAGGAAAAGGCAGCTATGACGCCATCCTTGTAAAATACGACAACAACGGCAATGTGGTGTGGAAAAAGAATTTCGGCGGTAGCGACGTTGATTACTATTATTCCGTAACAGCCGTATCGGACGGCATCGTTGCCGCAGGGTTTTCATATCCAAGTTCTTTCGGAAGCGGCGACTGGGCGGGCGTTGCGGGAAAAGGCAGCATTGACGCCATCCTTGTAAAATACGACAACAACGGCGATGTGGTGTGGAAAAAGAATTTCGGCGGCAGCGGTGATGATTTCTATACATCCGTAACAGCCGTATCGGACGGCGTCGTTGCCGCAGGGTTTTCTTATCCAAGTTCTTTCGGCACCGGCGACTGGACGGGCGTTACGGGAAAAGGCGGCAATGACGCCATCCTTGTAAAATATTCGATGCCCGTAAGCGGGATTGCCAATCTGCCTGCCTCAACAGTCGTATTCGTTCCGCTCACCCTCACAGGCACGGTAGAGCCAAGCAATGCCACATACCAAACCATCACCTGGGGCATACTCAATGCAGGCGGCACAGGAGCAACCCTGAGCGGCAACGTACTCAATACCACTGCGGCAGGTGTGGCAACCCTCCGCGCAACCGTGCTCAACGGCTTGTCAACGGGAACAAATTATGTGCAGGACTTTACCGTTACGGTCAATTTTATTCCTGTAACCAATATCACAGGCGTACCCGCCACAGCCCGCCCCAACGAAATGCTGACGCTGACAGGAACGGTCGTACCAAGTGATGCCATTTATCAAACAATCGTATGGAGCGTGGTAAATGCAGGAACTACGGGCGCAAGCATTGTCGGCAATACTTTTTTTGCCTCAACGGAAGGGGTCGCCTTTATCAAGGCAACGATAGTCAACGGCACGGCTGCAGGCACAAATTATGAACAGGGCTTCACCATAACGGTTTCCAATGGCACAGGAATAGAACAAGTGAATACCGGCGCGGGAGAATTGAAAATTTATCCCAATCCTGTGAAAGACGAATTGACAATTACGAATTACGGATTAGGGATTGAAAATTTGACAATTACCGATTTGTCAGGACGCATCGTAGGGGCGAATCTGCGTGTTCGCCCAACAAACGACGGGATAACAATAAATGTATCAGCATTGCCAAGCGGCGTATATTTTATCAAAGCAGGCAATAATACAGGGAAATTTATAAAGGAATAATTAATTATCGTCATTGCGAGGCTACGTAGGGGCAGGTTTTACACCTGCCCCTACAAAACCTGCCATATTTGTTGCCCCTAGTTTGCAACGATGGGGCTAATTGGAGAACGTTTTTAACGTATAATATTTATGTTAAAAACATAAAACCAAATTCCACTCGTTTACAAACGAATGGAAACAAGAGCGGGTTTTTTATTTACGTCATTGCGAGGCACGCAGTGCCGAAGCAATCCAGAAAAACATTATAGATTGCTTCGCCGCTTGCAGTGGCTCGCAATGACGTACTGTACATGGTATTCCCGTCATTGCGAGCCGCCGCAGATTCCGTAGGGGCAGGTTTTAAACCTGCCCCTACTTATTCATCGTAATTATATAATATACAAAAATTACATCTTTTTTGAATATTTTTTGGTACTTTTGCGCACTATGATTTTTAGAAAATTTTTAATATTTATTATATTCTCAACTTCAATTTGCATACAAAAAATTTCATCTCAAACAGTTGAAATTCAGGGGGTTGTTCGAGATAAACAAACGAATGAGCGTTTGGCAGGTGTTGTTGTGTCTGTTGTGGAGCGTAGCGGCACAGGAGCCGCCACCGACGAAAACGGTTTTTATTCTTTAAATTTACCACGTGGAAATTATACCTTGATTACTAATATTTTAGGGTATTATTCCGATACCACAAAAATTATTTTGAATGATAAAATTGTAACGCACAATTTTTCTCTTTTTCCAAATTCAATAAGTTTAACAGAAGTTGAGGTTACTGCTCGAAGAAAAGATGAGAATGTTTCCTCTCCGATAATGGGCAGCAATCAGTTGTCTGCCAAAGAGATAGCCCTTGTCCCTGTAATTATGGGCGAGCGCGATATTCTCAAAACGATTCAACTTTTGCCCGGAGTGAAAGCGGCAAGCGAAGGCAGTGCAGGTTTCTTTGTGCGCGGAGGGACATCCGACCAAAACCTGATTTTACTCGATGATGTGCCGTTGTATAACTGTTCGCATTTGATGGGTTTTTTCTCAATTTTCAATACCGATATTATTGAAAACGGAATATTGTACAAAGGTTCGATACCTGCGCGCTATGGTGAGCGGCTCTCATCGGTGCTTGATGTTACCCAACGCAATGGAAACCTTGAAAAATATGAAGTATCGGGAGGAGTAGGGCTTATTGCCTCGCGTTTGAACGTGGAGGGTCCCATTCAGAAAAATAAATCTTCTTTTATTATCGGAGCGCGCCGAACTTATGCCGATGCCATTGGACGACTCTCAGGTATTAAAGAAATGCAGGGAACATACCTTTATTTCTACGATTTTAATGCTAAAATTAATTATTTGCTTTCAAATAATGATAATTTGTCGTTTTCGGGATACTTCGGCAGAGATAAACTTGTTTTGCAGGGCGATATGGCAAATACGGGCTGGGGAAATATTTTCGGCTCGTTAAAATGGAATCATATTTTTTCCGATAAAATAAATGTAAATACTTCATTTTCAATTAATAAATATGATTATTTGGGAAAAATGAATCTGGACGACCTGTCTTTTTCCGTCAGTTCGAATATTCTTGATTTTTCACTGCGGCATGAATATAAATTTTCCCCCTCAAACAATTCTACATGGATTTTTGGCTTTAACGGGATATTACATCAAATTAATCCCGGACAAGCCGAAATGACAGGATTGAAACGAGCATTAATGAAACGCAAAGGTATTGAAGGAGGTATTTATGCTCAAAATCAGTGGAGAATATCGCAACGCCTCGAACTACTTGCGGGAATACGATTTTCGGGCTTTGCAGCATTGGGAGGCAGCGATTTTTATATTTTAAATGAAAATAGAGAAATTACAGATACTTTGCATTATCCGAATAAAAGTCAAATTATTAAAACATATTTTAATGTAGAACCGCGCCTTTCGTTTTCGTTCAAAACAACTGAAACTGCCTCATTAAAAGCATCTTATGTGCGTTCATCGCAAAATATGCACTTGCTTTCGTACATCGTTAGCGGCAGCCCTTACGACCGATGGGCAATGAGTTCCAATAATATTAAACCACAAATTGGCAACCAGTTTTCGCTCGGCTATTTTCAAAATATTAATAAAAATATGTATGAAATTAGCGTTGAAACCTATTATAGACGCATGAATAATATTTTGGATTTTAAGGATAATGCCTCGTTTTCAACAACCGAAGCCCCCGAAACAGAGATACGTTCGGGAATAGGACGCGCTTACGGAATAGAATTTTTGGTAAAAAAAACAAGCGGACGGCTCACCGGATGGATTGGATACACCCTTGCAAAATCCGAAAAATGTATTGCAGATATTAATTCAGGAAATTGGTACAATGCCTACCAAGACCGCACACACGATGTTTCAATTGTATTAATGTACGAATTGAATAAAAAATGGACATTTTCCGCAGCATGGGTTTATTACACCGGCAACGCAGTTACTTATCCATCAGGAAAGTATGAAATCAACGGCAATATTTATCCGTATTATGCCGAGCGCGGAGGATACAGGATGCCCGCCTATCATCGCCTCGATTTGGGAGCAAATTTCTTATTGAAAAAATCAAAAAAATTTACTTCCGAACTCGCTTTTGGAATTTACAACGCATACGGACGCCAAAACCCATATATCATAACTTTTAATATTGACGAAAATGACCCGACAGCATCCAAAGCGTATCAAATTTCACTTTTTCGATTTATTCCGTCAATATCGTGGAATTTCAAATTTTAATAACACAAGTTACTTTTTTATTATAGAAAGATTGCGTTTCAATGTATTATTTGTTGGGTTTTTAGAAATAGCCTGCACCTTTGCAAATGCAAGCAGTGTGTAAATGTTAAAGTTTAGTTAAAAATACATTTTTTGCAGAAATATTTTGATATTAACCTGAGTTTTGGATAAGAATTATAAAAAAGGGTTGCATAATTGAAATAATTTTACTATCTTTGTAGTTGAAAATCAAATAACTAAGCAACATTTTCAACTATGCTAACCCTTGACAAAATTACTGAAATTTTTTGTATTGCTGACGATTTCTGCAAATATTTTGATGCCGAAACAGCAAAAATGCCAAAATTAACAACAACAGACGGAAAATACCACCGTAATCGACCCTGTGAAATGTCTCAAAGCGAAATCATTACAATTCTGCTACTCTTTCATTTTGGCGATTTCAAAAACTTCAAACATTTTTATCTACACTATATTTGTGTACATTTGAAAAACGAATTTCCTAAGACATTGTCATACAATCGTTTTGTGCAAATAGAACACCGCGTTTTCATACCGATGATGTTCTTTTTGAACACCGTTTGTTTTGGCAAATGCACCGGTATTACATTCATAGACAGCACTAAAATTGCTGTGTGCCACAACAAACGAATTTATCGGAACAAAGCATTCAGGTCATTGCCAGACCCTCGCATTAATCGCAAAAAACTTCATACTTTATTGGATATAATTATTTTAAGTATACTTGCGGTATTATCCGGCGCCGAATCTTATGATTCAATAGAAATTTTCTGCAAAGAAAATTTTATTTTCCTAATACTGCTGGTGCGTTTAATTGTTAATGAATTTAACTAAAATAATAGTTGCTCTTTGATATTTTGTTTGACTTGAATTTTTGGCTGTTGCCCTAATAAATCGCGCAGTGGAGTTTTGTCGAAA